>Ga0302186_10000561_pt1 | contig 33047 bp, 34 predicted proteins | sample II_Bog_E1_2_FD_198782 | JGI IMG/M metagenome (GOLD analysis project Ga0302186, IMG submission 198782) | Peat permafrost microbial communities from Stordalen Mire near Abisko, Sweden - II_Bog_E1_1 | ecosystem: Environmental > Terrestrial > Soil > Wetlands > Peat | place: Sweden: Abisko... | reverse complement strand
TTTTTTAGGTTTTTAAAATATACAGCAATTTTAATTTTAATTATTATTTTTCTGATAAAATGAAAAATTTATTTAGCTTTATTTTTTTATAAACGTCGATAATTCATCCAAATTTGTCGAACTCATTCCATCGTCTTTTCCTTTCCCTTTTTCGTCCATTCTATTGACAATCAATGCATAAATCAAAATTTGAATGACCAAAAGACCAAATGTTCTTAGAAACATAGTCTTATAAGCGTCAATAGATCTATTCAAATCTTGATTATCCATTGTTGAACTAATTTCTAAATTCGTCTGGAAGTCTGTAAAGAAAAAAAAGACGAAATTCTTCATTGCATGAAGAATCCCGAATCTTGTTCCGATTAAATTCTGTTTCGTCATCAAAGCTACAGATGCATATAATAATCCGTATTGGCAAGCGTAACCCAAATCACAAAGTAAAATGGAAACAATGAAAAGACCAATTTTTATCGAGGAATCTGCGCACTTATTTCTTAAAATCGCCATCACCATGCCTATTGAGAAAAGCATCAAGAAACTTCCGAATAAAGTAGTTAAATATCGTTTTTTTTTCTGAATAAGGTATTTACCAACGAAGAAAGGCACGAGCATTATGACAACATCTGAGATTATCGTGAGAATCACAGAGAAAATATATAAGGTTTCATGCAAAACATTCAATGATACAGTGTTTTTGGCATTGCAATAAGGCTGACTACCCCAAATTATTAAGGTTAAAACATCATGCACATTGCCACGTAGGCTTTGAAATGAACAATACATAAAAGAAAAAGCCAAGCATATCAAGATAAAATTTTGTCGGAGACTTTTTTTTAGAGATTTCCAAAAACCAAGCATTTTATCTGGATGTTGTTTCAAAACTGGGACTTTATTTTCCTGTCTTTCTACATTTCTATCAATCTTGAAGAGATATATAGAAAGCAGCATTATGCCAATGGTCATAATTAAATTAAATCCGAAAAGCCATTTATATTTAGATCTAATATCTTCACGATCTTGTAAATCACCTGGAGAATGTCTAAACAAATGAGCACTCAACGCTGTAAAAATCAAGGATTCCACACCATTTAAACCTACTAAAAGACCAACATATTCCCCAATTTTCAAGCCCTGAAACCACATCGAAAGATAAGAAAAAACACTCACACAAATAGTCTCACATGATATGCAATACAACACTCTTCCCACAAAAAGATATTCGAAACTCATGCATTCGCATTCATTATATATATAGAGAAACATATAGAGTTGGCCTACTATCCCGAAACAACTGATTGATAGGAGCACATATATTAAACCTATATAATCAATTATGAAACCAGAAATTATTGGGATGATCATGTTGGGTATATAGTAAACAGCTTTGAAAAGACCAAAGAAGTTACCGCTTTGATAATTAATCAGACTAGCAAGGTCTTCACCAAGGTCCAAAGGAGAATCGGCTGAAAGTATCATCAGGAGAAAAATGCCACATATCAAAAGGAATACTTGAGTTTTGTATTGTGACTTGATTTTCGAAGCCATTTTTTTATAAATATGAAAAAAAATTTTGATTTTGTATTTTTTTGATTTTTTTATTGAAATTTTAATTCTGAATAAATTTCCGAAAATAATTATTATTGTTTATATGCTAGAAATAAGGATTTCTTAATGAATATTTCATATCCCCTCAATAAAAACTTCATTTTCACTTTTCTAGCTTTGACCAGATATTTCAACCTTTTGTTCTTAATTGTAATAGGGATAATTGTTAGTGGGATAGAATGTTTGGCCATAATTCATCTGGTTTTGAGGGTAATTATTCTGAGGGAAATTTGTTTGAGGATAATTATTCTGAGGGAAATTTGTTTGAGGGAAATTGGTTTGAGGGAAATTTGTCTGAGGGAAATTTGTCTGAGGGAAATTAGTTTGAGGGAAATTAGTTGGAGGGAAATTAGTTGGATATGTTGGTTGATAAAATCCATTAGGATTTATTGGATTTTGAGTTACCAAATCCAAAGGTTGTTGGAAACCAATGAATACATGAAGATTTTCATCTTCTTCATTGTTTTGATCTATTTCTTCCTCATTTACCTTAAATTCCATTGCATCTCTGTTGAGTTTCAGGCCTTTTTGTCTGGGTCTAAAGAGGAATTTTAATTTAAATAAAATTAAGAGTTCTTTAAGACCTATCGATGTCTGGAACGAATTCCTTGATATTTTTGATATTCGTTGATTTGAAGCTGATTTTCTTATCATTTGCAGGTTTTTCTAATATTTTAACTATTTTTTTGAATCTTTAATAATGAAAAACCTTCTTGTGGTTTCTTCTCCACATAAACGACATCATATTCTTCCTTATATTTCTTATATTCTGGGTATTCTTCTTTTAAGATAAAAATTAAAAAAATATTTCAGGAAAAAATCAAAATACTCTTCTTATATTCTTTCTTTTCATTTCTCCATATCTTGAAATCTGAGTTTTTCCCTTCTTTTTGCTCTTTATAACTATCATTACCTTCATCTTTATTCTCGCCTTTTGGCACATATTCCTTCTGAGGCTTATAATAGTCCTTTTTTGGGTTCTTATAGGGTTTTCCATGATAGCTAGATTTATAATTTGGTTTTTCAAACGATTTTTTGGAAGTTTCGCCTTTTTAAAAAAATTAATAAGGAAATCTTGCCATTAAATTACTATAACTTATGGGTTTTTGAGTGTCAGGCTCTTCATCTGAATGATAATCCACTTTTTCTAATAAAATAAAGGAATTGATGAACTAATGCAATAAAAAATGGATTACCCTCAGTGAAACCGAGTTGAACAGGCTTTTGGTTGTTTTCCTCTTCTTTATCTTCATCTTCCTCATCGTTATCAGCTATTTTCCTTTGAAACCTCTTTTGGAAATCAGACGCCATCGGTTGAATTGTAAGATAATATGCTTGAAATAATACAAAAATTATTAAAAAATGTTTATCTTTTTAATACCAAACTCATTTCTCGAATAAATTTCTCAATATTTCTTTCAAACGATAAAACTGTTTATTTTATTCCACCTCAAATCAACCCACGTTCTTTTTTGAATTTTATGGGAAACAAATGTAATAACTCTTTCTATACTTTTGATCCAAAGCGGCTTTCTGACATGCCTGCAATGGTCAACGAGTCTTCCACTCAAATCATCCGTCTAATAAACGAAACAGATCTACCAGTTGATTCACGTTTCCATGAATATCTAACCAACGTCCCTGATTATGAAATAGCCAAGACAAAAACTGTACAAGACCTGTTAAGCTCCACTCTCAATAAAGAACGTCCTATGAACCTCCCACCAATGGAAATTGATAATAATGCTATATATATAGGTGAATGGAAGAATGGTAAACGACATGGAAAAGGCCTGTTAAAATGGAATGATGGTGGGGAATATGAAGGGGAATGGTTTGATGGCAAAGCTCATGGAAAAGGGAAATTGATCCATTCAGATGGAGATTTTTATGAAGGCAATTTCACGAATAATCAAACCAATGGGAAAGGGATATATAAGAGGAATGATGGATTTATATATGACGGATATTGGAAAGGCGATCTTCCACATGGCAAAGGAAAAGAAGAATGGCCTAATGGCTCGAAATATGATGGCCAATATGATATGGGCAAGAAAACAGGAAAAGGGTTTATCAGATTTTCTGATGAATCGTATTATCAAGGCGATTTCCTAAATGATGGTTTCCAAGGAAAAGGAGATTATTATTGGGCTGATGGAAAGGTTTATAAAGGGGATTGGTTAGAGGATCGAATGCATGGAGTTGGTGAATATATTTGGCCTACGAAGAAAAAATATAAAGGCGGGTTTTATGATGGGAAAAGACATGGACAAGGTGTTTTTGAATGGCCAAATGGAAGAATCTATGATGGAACTTGGCAAATGGGGAAACAACATGGATTTGGAACGATAACAACAGAGAAAAAAGAGAAAAAAAAAGGTTATTGGGAAAACGGGAGGAGAATGTATTGGGTGAATGAGAAAAATGAAAAGAAATAATAAAGAAAATTCATTATATATCACCTATATTTAATAAGTTCGCGTCTTTGGGATAAAGCTTATATTTAATTCTGTTCCAATAATAAAAGATGGTATGTATTTTGTCTAGAATATCAAGGAAATCAAGATATGAAGGCTCATCATCCTTCAATATCTTGAAAACCTTTTCTTTGTCAGAAATCATCTTCTGGAAAAAATGCTCCTTATTAATCGAAGGGTAATTCTTTGAATTTTCCTTAAAATAATCTTCCAAAGCCTTTAAGAGATCACCAACTAAGGCTTTAGAAAAAGGAGCACTATTAAGAATTGTATTCTTATTTAAAGAATCCCAAATTTTATAAATGCAGGCCTTTTGAGCTTGGAAGAAATCAATGATTATTGGAAGTTTATCCTTCAATTGAACCATGTTTCTAAATATATCGATAAATTTGTCTAGTTCCTTGAAAATCGGCTCTATATTCAATAGATAATATATGGTTTCTTGTATTTTGGAAGCGAAGAAATCTGAGAAAATAGAGGTAGAGTCTTGATTTGGATCAAAATCGAAGACTTTTATCTGAAGGTCTTTTTCTGTGAACTCCTCGTTTTCTGATAAGACTAGGTTCGGAATTGGGAAAAGGTTTTTGATCATTTTTTATTCGAGTTTATAGAAAATTTTATTGCTTTATTTTTAAATTCAAATGCGAAAATCTTCACAATAAAGAAAAATCTCGATATTCTTTAATGCTTGTAGGAATCCTCACTGTTTACAGAAGGCATTTCCTCATCTATTCGATGCAAAAGCCCGGCGATTTGCGAATCCAACAACTCTTTGAGTTTCTTGGTCATATTATCATCCAAATCTAAATAAATTCTATATAATTTTACTAAAAAATTGATATAAACGGAATTCCATAGCGAATTTCTCAGCCAAATCCTCACTTCTATCCCCCTCATTCACTATTATCCTTTCAGTTCTATTAGGACCGATATTCACATCAACAAATAAAAGAGGCACTCTTTCAAGATTTTCATTAAAATTATGCTCATTTTCGTTTTTATCTGGACTATTGGTTTCTTTTATCGAGCTTTCTCTGAAAATCGACATTTTTTCCTCGAATTCTTTGCCAAATTGTGATTCAGTCACTGCTTCTTCTAATTTTCTTTTCCCGGGAAAGCCTCTTTCATCGCCTTTAGTCCACATATTCACATATTCTCGTTCTTTTTGCGAATTCCTCATTCTGTTTATGAACTTATCAATGTTTTTGGCATAAACTTTCTGCAAAGTTATCTCTTTTTCCGGTTTCTTCAAATCCGGATGAAAAGTGCATTCCTGGCAATTCTTCTCATATTCGATTTCATTAGTTAATTTCACTTTATTCTTAGCTTTATTCTTCGAAAGATTGAAAAGTTCCAGATTTCGATCTCCTTTATCAATGCTTTTATCAACAGAACTCAATATCTTCGGATGAAATGTGCATTCCTTTAAATTTTCATTATTATTCTCATTTTTCTTGAGATTTTCGAATTTTTGGGCTTCCTTCGAAAGAATCAATAAATCCGCATGAGTGAATTCCCCGTTTTCAGGCAATTTCGTTTCCAAAGCTTGGCTTTTCAAGAATTCCTGTGTTTTTTCAGTTAATTTCTCTCTATGACTTGAAGCCAAAATCTTCGAATTTGCCAGGATAATTGGTTCGAAACTGAGTTTTTCTTGTTCAGGAAATTTCTTAAGAGTTTCATTAGAAAGTCTATTTCTATAGAAAAGTTCAAATCTCCTATGTATTTCTTTTATATCTTTCCTTTCTATTTCTAAATAGCCTTGAAAATCGATTCTTCCATATATTTTCCCTTGTTTGAGTTGAGCCCATTGTTCATAGAAATCCTTGTTATTTTGAACGATATTTCCAAGAGATAAGGTTTTCAATGGAATCATCTCATTTTCGGCTACTTCCTTGATTTCCTGATTTTCTTGCATCAATTCCTTCTTTAAACTCCTAGTCAATTTAAACCCTTCTTTTTCCTCATCGAAATTCCTCTTATTTTCATCTTTTGGCAACGCTTTCGCTGAAAACCCGTCTTTTTGAGGATCTTTGGATAATTTATATGAAAGACCTAGAATTCCTAAGGAAAATAAACATAAATTCCTTGAATTCACACCACTAAACTCTTCTCCTTTCAATGCCCACCATAACTCGAATAATAAAGTCCTTTCTCGCTCAAATAACCCTCCACCCAAATTCTCTGTATTCGTGATAAACCCCAAATTCTTCATAATTTCGCATAAAGCTAGATAATCGAATTTCGGGTCCCTACCATTTATCAGAAAAGGCCCTGAAACATTTTGAAATTCCTTAAGAAAAGCCTCAGCTATGAGTTTTTGTGAGATATTTTTCGAATTTTCAGAGATTTTAGGTTGATTTCCACCGCTTTTAGGCCGATATTCGTTTTGTAGCTTCTTTTCTTGGATTTTCTTTTCTCGAGAAAAATAATCCTGATATAATCTTTCTTCAGGCTTGCCTTCACGATTGACATGTTTCAATATTTCCTTGGATTTTTCATTGATTTTAGGAGCGAAAGTGACGTTTTCAGCGGGATTTTGTTGTTTATCAGCTGCAAAGAAATTGTCATTTCCAGGAGAACCATCTAAAGAATGGCCTTCTTCTAAATTCTTCACTTTCTTATTCAAAGCATAAAGTCTTTCATAGACAGGCATTGAATTATTATTATTATTAGTAGTATTGGCCTTTTTCTTCAAGATTTCGAGAGATTCAGGACATAATTTTGGCTTGTTGGTTTTTTCCTTTACATTACTATTGGCAATTTGGCTTCTCATAGTTTCGATTTTGGCATTTTTGTTATCAAGAAATCTAGTTTGAGAAGCAAGGAATTGAGGTAAAGAACGATGGGTTTCATTATCTGTATTAACTAGGATTTCTGGGTTAAAACTGCATTCTTTTAATTCTCTTTGTATAAGATCTTCAGCGAGTTTCGAATGTTTGGCTTTTAATTCCACAGCCTGGTTGGAGAGTCTCAAACTCGAGTTATCTTGATTTTTTCGAGAAAATAAATGATGTTTCGAAAGATCTTCTTCCACTTGCGATGATAACAAAAGTTTAGAAATCAAGGCTTGTTCTTCGGTTTCTGGTCTTTCGGTGCTTAGTTTCATTATAAGATTATGATATGCGGTATCGAAATGTTGTTTTGTGGGGGAAGACTGGAAATTTGATTGGTTTTTACTGTTTATATTAGCAGGATGGCCTGAGGAGTCCAAGAAATTTGAATGGTTTTTAACGAGATTTCCAGAAGAATCGAGTGCCCTGGAATCTTGGAAATTCGGGTTGAATGCAGGACTTTGCACTTGGTCTTGAAAAGAAGGATGGTCAAAATTTGTGTTCATATGGAAAAATTAAATATTAAAATTATTGTTAAAACAAGAGTTTCAAGTATCGCGTTTTAGTAAAAAAAAAAAAAAAATTGAAAAAATATCTTAAAAAATAATGAAAACCCTTGCTTTCCTCATATTTTCCGTGTTTCTCACATGTCTTTTAGCAGTTCCTTTGATTCCTTCTAAGGTTATTCAAGCTGTCGATAGTGGTTCCTTGACTAGTTCTAAAAGCAACTTAGGTTTCCTTTATCAGAAGGTTTTTAAGATCTGATAAATATCAATAAATATCATTATTTTATTAGGATGAAGGCTTTTCAACGAGTCGAGTGGCTGATTATTCCAATAATCAAGACCTCGCTCATATTCAACTCAAATATACCTTCGATCCCAATATTTATATGACAGAAAGACATCATGATGATTCCTTTTCCTATGATATTACCATTCCTAAAGAAGGCAAATATACTTTGATTCTGAAATTCGCTGAAATGTATTTCCGAGAGTCTGGAAAACGTGTCTTTAATGTGAAATTCGGAGAAAAGACAGTCATTCACGATCTCGATATTGTAGAAAAAGTGGGTCCTTTCGCAGCAAATGATGAATACATAGAATTCGAATTCAAAGATGATCAGATCTTCCATGAAAATGAGCCATGTCCCAAGGCTTTCAAGACCAGAAACCAGAAATTGACTGTGACTTTGGAGAAAACTAATAGAGATTTGCCCATTATTTCAGGATTTATCCTTTATCAAGGCGGCTTAGATGGTAATTCTTTATAGATTTTATGAAGATTTTTAATTTCTTTATGAAAGAAACGGATTATTATGATCTTCCTGATTTCAGAAACCAATGGCAACAGAAAATCGATGAACAAATCAGAGCAGAAGAAGAAGAACAAAGGAATCGATTTAACCAGAAGAAAAAAATCATGGAATCTTTAGGCGAAGGTGTTTTTGAGGTATTTTTACAATGTTTTTATAAAGAATTTCTCCGAATTTCTTTATTGAAATTAGTTCGAAGAAAGCCAAGAAAGTAGAATGACCTCGATCATCAGAATCCTATTATCACAGGAAGGAGCTATTATTATGGGGACTTTGATAAGTTGTGCCTTGTTGTTGATGGTTTTCGGAAAAGAAGAAAAAGCTAAGGAAATTTAAAGAAAATACAGAAAAAATTGAAGAAAAAATCGATTTTTTCTATAGGAAACAACTTTTTGTAAATTCTTATTTCCGCACAAGCCCAGACCCGAAATCCTCTGTTTCTTCATTAATCATAAACTCGAATTGGTCGTTTTTCTCATTAGATTTCAAGGGTTTTTCTACATGGAAATCGAACTTTTTATCCACATTTTCTTCCTTTTTCGGGCTTTCTTCCTTTAAATTAACTGATTTCTCAGAAGGGGTCTTCAAAAGGACGTCGTTTTTGTCTTGAAATTCGTCTTTTTTATTCAGGAATTGTGACAGGTTCAAAATACTGAGGAAATTCTCAGTTCTTTCCTTATTAATGAATTTCTCGATAATCCGGTCAATTTTTCTTTAATAAATTTAAATGAAATTAAGCTTTTCTCTTTAAATTAATAACATTTTCCTCGAATCTTGGGCTTCCATTAAAGGAGTCGCATTTTGTTTTCTGAAGATATTGAGAATAGTCGCATTGATTAGAACTGGCAAAGATTCCTTTGTTATAATCATTTTACTGATCAAAGGCCCGACAAAAATGTCCTTTATTTCATGAATTTCTGTAATTTTGAAGACTTTTATCGAATAAAGATAAGAATTCAATGGTGTGATCATAATGAAATGTTTAGGCTAAGAAAACGATTTTTTAGAGAAAAAAACCTGAGAAAAATACGATTTCATCAAGGAAAATCTTAAGGAAAGAAGGCAATTTATTATCCCATTTATCATCATTAACTCGAGAGTTCCAAAGAATGCAAATATTGAGGTTTTTGGGTATTTTATCATAATTTTGAGGTTGGAGATAGACGATTTCGAAAAGCATGTTGGAGGAATAATTGAGACTTTGATATTTCTTTTGTAGATTCTTCACGCTTTCATACATTCCAGTTTTAAAGGAAGTTTCATCTAATGAACAGGAAATCGATTCGATGAATTCCTAATATAATCATTAACTTATCAAGACTTTTAATTTTAAAGAATGAAATTACAGAGTATTCCCTATAATTCTTCTCATCTACCAAAGAGATATTAAGATCTATCTGATAAAGATGATTTATATAGAAACAATTCACTTCTATTTGGCTTCTTTCAGGCATTCTATCTAATTCTCGCAATGAATCCCATAATTCCTTTGAATTCTCTAGAAAAATCGTCTATTTCCCCATATAAATTCCTTATTTTAAGATAAGAAATTTACTTTATGCGGCATTTCTATGGAATTCCTTATATCTAACAATCCGAAATGAAACAAGAAAAGCTTCGTTATATTCAATAATCTAGTTTCTGGTTGTGAATTGATCTCTAATTGTTTCTTAATAAACCTACTTTGATTCGATTCAACTTTATTTTTCTGTTGATTTTTCTCTAAAGAATCAAGGTTCTTCTCAAACTCCTCCTCTAATTCAAACTCTTTCTCAATCATTTCATCAATAGTCATTTTCTTCACATCTTCTGAAGAACTCGATTCTCCTCTATTCCTTCCTTCATAAATCTCACTTTTTCTATTGCCTTTTGGAAAAGTCTCTTCTTCTTCTTTCTCATCATTTTTCCAATAAAATCGCAAATTCTCATAAATCTCCGCATTCGTCTTATAAGGCAAAGTCTCGAAATCTGTAAAAGGCTCATAATCCTTATTGGGAAACAACTTATAAATCAATTCCCCTTGCCAAATGAATTTTCCTTGGGAATTTCGAATGCAAAGAACCAAATCTTCATTAGGACTCAATTCCCCTAGATAGAAAGTCACGATAACATCTTGATTTATCACGACACTTTGTGAATATTTAAAGGAATCGAAGATACTCGGTTTAATTGATTTCGGATTCGCAGGGTCTGTTTCTTCAATGGAAGAAATCGCAGTGCTGAGAAGGATCGTGTTTTGGAAATTCAAGGATTTACCCATATTATTCATGAGATTCCTTAGAATTAGACTGGAATATTCATTGAGACGTTTGAAAGAAGTGTTTTGGAAGACATCAACGAAGAGAGAAACAGCGAAATTATAGATATTCTAAGGGAAATTTAGATAGAAAGGATGAGAAATTTATAAAGACCTCACTGATTTCTGAAAAGGGTAGAGTCAGCCAAATGTAGATGCATTGAAGGATTAAGAAAGAAATATTCAGAATCACCTCATTTTCCTTTTCCTTATCTTTATCGAAGTCTTTTTCCTTTGATGTGGATTCTGCTTTTGCAAGTCTGGACTTTTTATTGATTTGAATGAGTTATTAAAAGAAAGAAAGAAAGAAAGAAAGAAAGAAAGTTATTAGGAATTTATTAAGAAAAACCTTGATTTCGAATTTTTTGATGAAACTATCGATTTCATCAAATAAAAAGTCCAATGAAATTTTGATATCAATCATTTCCTCCTTATTTAACCCATCGTCCGCCCTTAATCTCTTCAAATGATATATCTCTCCCACACTTAACATAATACTGAAGGCCAAATGCATCAATTGTAAAGAACTCAATCGAATTTGTTTAGAATTCTCTTTACTTGTTGAATTTTCCTTACATGAAATGAAGATCTTCTTTATTATGGTGTTAAATCTATGGTTATTGACGTTATGTATGCTGAAAACCCAATTCACGATCTTCAAACAAGTGTTTTTGTCTTTCTTTTCCCATAGTTTCAGACATTCCAATACATGATTGATCCAATAATCAAGCGAATAATAATATTTTTCGAATTTTATCTCGAATTCCTCTATATATTTCAATCTGCCTAGATAAGAACATACGAATCTGCTGATATATTTACTATAAATATCCAGGAATTTCGTTGGTTGACTCTTAAAGGATCGATCTGCGAATTGGAATATGAATTCCTTAATTAGGCAATAAATATTCGGTAAATTCACTTCAAAAAGCTTCACACAGATCTTCAAATATCCACTAGATTCTTCTTTCTTGATATTATCTAATAAAAGACAATAGAATTTCAAGAGATATTCTTCTTTAAAAGGTCCTCTAGCTTTTCTGAATATCTTAGCTAATATTTGTATAGCCAATAGATTCAATTCCTCATATCCGGAAACAGTAGTGCTGCCACATTCATAAAGCCATTTAGAGAAAACAGCTAATATATCATCACCTTTCGCTACTTTATGTTTGGAAAACATATATTTGTTGTTTTCCTGGACTTTTGCCTTGATTATAGGGTCTTTATTTGTGCTTTTCCCAACAATTGTCCTGAAACTTTTCTGTTTTGATATGTTTTTCTTCATTTCTCGCTCAAAAGCCTCTTTCTTCGAACTAGACCCCAGTTCTTCTTTTATCTGAATCTCGCTGTTTCTTTGAATTTCAGTCCTGGAAATCGATTTAATCAGAATATCTTCGCTTTCATTGGCTTTTTCATGTTCGTTGTTTTTTGGCTCTGACAACATCTTTTTGAAGACATTTTCCGAATTTGGGGATATTGCTTTACCTAATTTCTTGGCACAATCTTGACATTGAGTCTTTTCAACTCTTCTTGGTTGAATAGCTTTAGCCCAAATTCCCTCTATAGCCTTAACAGTGAGATAATGATCCTTGCTTTCTTTAGAAAGATCTTTGAGTTTTTGGTTAGAAACCCCATGTCCGACCTTGAGGATTTCATTAACGATTTCTTGAATTGTTCGAAGCAATAAAGTCCAGAATTTCAAGGTGGGGCTAGGGGGAAAACTAACGATTTCGCAGGGATGTCTTTCAAATAAATGAAGGAATTTGTGCCAAAGGAAAACTGTCTAGAAATAGATGAAATTTTAAATAAAAGATTAAAATAGAAAAGTCAAGGACTTGTTCTGAAGACACGTTTCCCCAAAATAATTGTTGATTTGAATCTAAATTATCAGCAAATACCTGACTTTTGGAATAAATGTTGAAATTGTAGCTGTTTTGAGATTCGGACCTTTCGGATTTCGGCTTCTCATAGATTATCATAAGGAAAGTCGAGGCTTTTGCAGCATAATCTTGCTTGGAAGAAGAATCGAAATTTCCTTTGATATTTGAAGTATTGGCTTCTTTGGAAGTATCGACTTTCACCTTTAAAAAAGGCAGGTTATAAAGATCTCTAAGGACTTTTCTTGTTAGTCCCAAACACACTTCTTTCCATTTATTGAGGAATCTAATAAATATCAATAGGAAAAATGAGCAATTATTAAGGAAATTGTACTACAATTCGACATTTTGCCAATTTCGAGCGTAATTTGAGAACTTCTTCCAAAGAGAATAATCTCGCATTCCTGAATTGATCCATGCGTTCATTAAAGACATTATTAATTGATGTTGCAATTCATCTAAGACTTTAGGTTCTATTTTCTTGCTTTTCTAAAGAAATCCAGATAAATTATGGGATATTTCTCAATAGAAACCTGAATAATATGATCCAAAATGCCGATCAAAACAAAAAGAATGAATTCCCAGGTGTCATCTTTGATTATCAAGGGATTAAGAATTATATATCTATTGAAAACATCCACTACTTTCAATAGAAAATCTGTTCTCTTGAGATTTTCAATTCTTTCAAAAGCCAAAGATAGATGCGAAATCGCTAATTTGAACAATTTCTGCTTATCATCTTCCTCCAATATCAATTTCACAGGAAACACAGTATTTTCCAGCTTCATATATGATTGATTTTCTCTAACCCCCACTTTAGGCAAAAACAACAATATCACCTTATAAATTTCTAAGCCTTTCTCATATATTTTCTCTAATAAACCGCCTTGAAATCCAGCCTTTATATTTTCTTCCCCCACAAATAGGAACACATTACCGAGAATCTCTAATGACCAATAGATTTGTTCTTTGGATTTGAAGGTCTCGACGAAATTCATCATCATCTGAATATGCGAAGTCTTGGATTTCTCGAAGAGAAGCTGCGATTTCTCAATAGTTTTATCGAGTTTTTCCTCGAAATTTGGGTCTAGATCGAGATAGATCGATTCTGTGAGACGATAAACGATATCCCGCTTATTTTCGAGTTTTTTATCACGGATTTCAGGTCGAAGACCTTCTTTAGAAGAATTGAAAATATCAAGGAAATACTCTCCATCCTCGGTTTTCAGGTTAAAGTTCTGCTTGATATGCGAAAGAATCATTAAATTTATTAAGTTTTTAAAAAAAACAATTAAAATTCCTTAGTTCTTAGAAAATTCTTCAATGTTTTCTTTTCTTTTATTAGCATATTTATATGATTTTCGAACTTTTTCCTTTTTATCCATATATTTGGCTTCTCTTTTTTTATAATTCCTCCAACTTTCCAATAGATATTCTGGGCTTTTATCAAGTAAAGCGTCTTCTAGAAAAATATGGAGTTTTCGTGAACCGAATCCTTGAGATTTGAAGCCTTTTTTCATTAAAAGCAAATCGGAGTTTTGGATCGAAATGAGATTTTCTTCAATTGCTATCATCATTTTCTCTTCAAGAGTCACATAAAAGAACTTCTCTTTGATATCGTTTTCAGAGAAAACCTTGAGGATATTGAGCAAAGTTGGGAATTTGAAGTTTTCCTTTTTAATTAGAAACACGGTTTTCTCTAGGAATTTCTCAAGAATATCAATGATTTCACCTTGCGATAACTTGATTCTATGGACACTATTGAAGAAATTCGCTAAATCCTTGCTTTCTAAATTGTTGATATCGTCAATTTTCGCATTGGTGAGGCTCAGGAGGATTTTATCTATAATCAATGAGCTTTTCTTCTTGAAATATGGATTCCTTTTAAATTCCTCTTCCAAAGTGACTTTTATCACTAAATTTAACATCGAAATTCTCTGATTCAAAGGCTCTTGATCAAAATCAAGAGAAGACACTAATGTTAATAAATGTTGAATTCTGGCGACATCTTTTCGAAAAGCCTTCAGAAAAATCAAGAAGACTAGTTCATATATGAGTAAATTCTTATTATTTATGAGAATTCGGAAAAGTATGTCTTTTCGTGAATCGGAATGAGGGAAATCGTTAAGTCTTCTATTATATTTATAAAGGATATAATTTAAATGTCTTATGAGAAATAATGGATTTTGGGGATTTCCCTCTAATTCAATGAATAGGAACTCGATCACTGAGAGAAGGAAATCTGAAGAAAAATCGATTTCCTCATAATTATTCATTATTTTCACTATATCCGTATAAGCATCCCATTCTTTGAATAAGACTTTTTCTAATTTCTTCAGAAAATGATTCGAATGCAGAAATTCTGAAAGGAAACTCTTATTATCTTGAAATTGATTGGTTTTCGAAAGCAATTTTATCAGGACCAAAAACTGCGTTTTCGTGAGATTCGCGAATTCAATCTTTAAATTCTCAATAAATTCTTCATTTATTAGATTTTTAGCATAAATCAATGATTTCTGAAGGCTTATTTTCTCTAGAAGGGACCATTTCTTAGACGGTTGAGATATAATGAAAAAATTAAGTTCTTTTATGAGCTTTTTCATGAATTCTTCAGGGAAAAAATCTGTGATTTCTAGAAATCGCGTTTTTTCGAGGAAATCTTCATTTCTATCTGAAAAATAAGGACTTTCTATTAATAAATCCTCCATTAAAGACTCTATTAACTCTAATGAATATTGAATTTGAGAGTCTTTTTTCCTTCTGTTTGAGATTTTCACGAATAATAGCATTTTCTCTGAAAATGCAAGGGTTTTCAATGTTTCTGGTAGGGAATTCAACATAGAAATTAGTTCATTTTCGGATTTTAATGTCAATTCAAGGAAAAGGTTTTGAGGTAATGGATTTTCTGAGTTGGATTTCTCAGTTAGAATCTCTGAAAACAACAACTTTTCATTGCTCGACGCCTTGAATTTAATGAGAAAATTCAAGAATTTAAAAAGATTTTTCCTCATAATAATTTATATTTAAAAAACGAAGACTTTTTTTCTAGAAAAGCGAAAAAACGCGAGGTATATTGAATTCTAATATAATATTTAAATAAATTGAAAATTTTTAAAAACTCCATGCTTTTCCCGACTGAAAAAAAGACCGTAGACACTGAGCAATTGAAAGTGATCCTGAAAGTCAACCAACGAAATTGTCCTTTTTTGAAACATGTTGATTCATATACAGTGAAATATATGAGCAAGGGTTTGATGCATACAGATGTCGCTGTAAAATAACTCCAACGATTTTTCCTATTTATTTTTCTTCATATTTTCTAGTCATTTCAAACCCAAAAGCCTGCTAGTAAAGATGATATTATCTTCTATTTCGAGGTGAAGATCATTGAAGTGGGTCAAAGGGGGTTCTTTATATAATAAAAACCTCTGCGAAATTATACTGTTTTCTTTAGGGATATTTGCATTGGATTCGCAGAAGGGAACTTTCCTTCTAATAAACATCCTGGATATACTAAGAAGTAGGCTTAAAATACTTGTTTTTTTGTTGTTATAAAGTTTAATTTTTCTCAATAGTTCTTATGGGTATAAGGCTGATGGCAAAGTCGTTTCGAACAAAGTTGCTGTAAATTAATTAATTAATTTAAATTCCGAATTAAAAGTTTTTCATTTTCGAAGTGTCTGCAAAATTTCCCTAAATATAACTCAGAAGACATTATCGGTTGCGGATTCAATTACCTCAAAAAGGAGATATTTTTCACTCATAATGGGATTTTTCTTGGTAAATTCTCAACAGTACTTAAATTCTTTAATAAAACATAGGAGCGCCCTTTAAAAACATCGAGATGGACATATTATTTCCTACTATAGGCCTTCATTCTCCTTCTGAATCCATTAAATTCAATTTCGAGTTTAAATTCAAAATAGCGGATTATCATGAAAAAGAACTCGCAACCACAAGAGAAGAAATCCTGTCTTTGGATATCGATTCCTTTAAAATCCATCAAATCGTCCATTCTTACTTATATCATCAAGGCTATTATCAGACTCTTGAATGTTTCGAGAAAATCGCTGATTTATCAAGAGAAAACACAGCAATTCTGAAGAAAACCCAACCTATAGAAGAAAACCAACAGGCTAATGGCTCGAAAAGCATTGAAATAGAGGAAGAAATGAAAGAAAATGGTGATAGAACTAAAGAAAATAAAGAAAATGAAGGGGAAAAAGAATGCGATGATGAGGAAATCAACAATCATAAGGAAATCGGAACTCTTGAAGAAAGAACCAGACAAGAAGATAGAGATTGTAGCTATTTTTCATGGTAAATTGAAATTTTTATCTAGTTTCTTAGGGGTTAGAGATTGTGTAAAGAAAGGAGAATTAGAGAAAGTCTTTGAGTTTTTAAAGGAAAATTATCCGAAATTATTAGAGGAAAAAGATCTTTATTTGGCTTTATATGGGCAACAATTTCTAGAATTCATTAGACTTGGAGAAATTGGTCAAGGGATCGAATTAGCGCAAAAAGTCTTCCCAAATAATGAAGAGGAAATTCTAGATTTTATCGATTATAACGGGAAATTGGTCCAATTAAAGCTTGAAGTAAAAGAGATTTAAAATATAAGATAAAATTTAAGGACTCCTCGATGTTTTGAAGGATATATTGGGGATCATTTGTTATGAAAAGCCTGAAAATTGTACTATTGGTTATCTTTTAGACATTAATCAAAGAGAAATTCTTGCGGAAAAACTAAATGCTGCAATTTTAGGTTTTTTTCTTTATAAATTCATTGATGTTTATTTTGAATAGGAAATCTCGATTTTAATAGAAAATCAATATTAGAATTGTTGTTGGGACATTTTATGCTGATAAATGAGAAAAATAGCGAGTTAAACTGTTATTTGGGGAATTTGTTCGATTATTCGTAATAATTTTGAAATTAATTTTATGTTTATTAAAGAAATCAAGTCAAAACATCCTTTTTTTAATATATTATCAAGACAATATTAATCAATAGTTTTTTATTTAAATACCTTCCCCTAAATGCTGCATTCGATCGGAAGTGTTGAAAAAAGATCGAAGGAGACTTTCAAATTCCAGATCCGCAGCCAGGATGACTCCTTCCAAATCGAGCTTTTTTCTTGGTCTACAATCCATGTCCTCAAGGAAATGATTCAAACCAAAACCGGAATTAAGCTCAAAGATCAACGCCTTTTCTATGATAATCAAGAACTCATTCGAAATAACCAAAATATGTTCGATTATAATATCAGTGAGTTTTTCCTTTTTCTGATCATTTATTTGAATTTGAAAACAACTTATAAGACAAGGGGACAGTCCTTTATTTGACTCAAGGAGTGATGCTGGATAAAAAAGAAAAGGCTTATATCAAAGTAATTAAAGGGTTTCTATTAATTAAAATTCTCTTTTTAATAGCCCACTGAGCTCTTTTTTGATATTCTTTCACCAGATTTCGTTCATGTCCTCAATGAAATCAAGAAATCCTTCTCCTCGAATATCAATCCTCAATTAACAGAAAACGGCACTTCGGGAACCTATCTTTTAAAGAATACCTCCCGAGTTAACATTGTAAATGAATTCCTTAATCTCTATTTAATAAAGTCCTTTTTTTTTCTCATTAAAGGCCATTTTCAAACCATTTGATGAAGAACCTTTTGCTGATAACAATCCAAAAGGTTATCCAGGAAAATTAGGAAATCCAGGGTTTCGAGCAGGAATCAAATCTGGAGAATCTGCCACCAGGGAGGTGGCAGCATATTTATTGGATAGAAAAGGGTTTCATAATGTTCCGGAAACGATCTATGCAGAGATGAGACATCATTACTTTTCGAAGAGTGAGCGTTTGTTCGAGAAATTTGAGCTTTTTATTAATTTTTTAAGGTCAGGGCAAAAAAAACGAGGATGTCATTAAATATGGCTCTTTACAACTCTTCAAGAAACATCATGATATTGCTGGAAATTATGGTCCTATGTTGTTTTCAGCTAAGTTTTTTTTTATCTAAATTTATCTAATTATTTTTTTTTATTTTCATTTATAAAAGAGATGTGCATAGAATCGCGATTTTGGATATTAGGATCCTGAATTGTGATCGTAATGAGGAAAATATCCTAATTAGGAAAGTGAATCCTGATCCGAAAACTCTAACGAAAAACTCGAGTTCAAAGACCAGGACTTATGATCTTGAATTGATCCCCATAGATCATGGTCTTTCCTTCCCAGACACTATTTCAATTTGCAGGTTAAAAAGGACTTTTTAAAAAAAAATTAAAGCTTAAAAACTCTTAAATTCATTAATTTAATGGGAAATAAGCTATGAAATGGTGTGGATGGAATGGCCTCAGATTCAACAACCTTTTACTAAAGAAGAAATGGATTTCATTAATGCCATAGATCCCGAAGAAGATGCCAAGTTCCTGCAAAACCATTTGAAATTCCGAGACATTTGTCTGAGAAACTTCAGAATAGCAGAGACTTTATTGAAGAAATGCGCGAAAGAAGGCCTCACTCTTTATCAGATAGGTCTTTTTTTTTAAATATTAACAATTTCCTAAGATAATTTCTAAAAAACAGGGACTATTCTATATAAGGAAGACCCAGAAGAGCAATCAGAGATCGAAAAAATCATTCATCAAGCTGAATCAATGTTTGAATTTACTCGTCGAAGTGTGGAACAGACGATTTTCGTGACGAATTTAATAAAGAAAACTCGTTTTATGGCGAAAACTCCAGGCATTAACGGCACTAAGAAAACCACAGTCAGCAAGTTTCGCAATGGAATGAAGAAATTCCTCTTTGAAGAAAAGAAAACCTCAGCAAAAGATGATGATTCACTGGTTTATGGTGAAAAGGACCGTTTTCATTATGCGATTCTCAAAAGAAGAATGCATAGGAACTTTTCCACTAAATCGAATTTGAATGAACTTGAAATAGAAAACCTGCCAAGCATTCAAATGCCCTTGTTTTCTGAGAATCCGAAGCCGATTCTTGAGGAAAAAGAGGAAAATGAAGCAAGTTCTTCAAATGAAGATGAAGAGGATAATTCTTCTGAGAAAAACGCAAGTCGCTCTCTCAGTAAGAAGGAAAAAGATGAGAATTCAATGATTCCCTTGAAGAAAAATACCAGTCAGGCGCCTGTGGATACTAAATTGCGAAAAGAAGCTAAGAAAACAAAGAGAAATACTGTGAAAAAAGTGATTTCTATGCCGAATTTGCTTGAAGCTGAAACTGCTAGAATTCTTCCTATAAATAATAAGACTCGAAATGGACATGACATTAAAACGACTCCACAATATGATGAGATTTTCTTTTATTACTTCGAATCCTTTCTGGATCAATTTATGCAGAAAAAACTTAATAGAAAAAGATTGAGCTCACAAGGCTAAAGATTCCGTTTATTAATCAGAAATATTGATATTTTTTTACAAATTATTTAAATAAATCCCTTTTTCTTTATACTATATCCTCATCATCATCCAGATCCCATTCATTCGCGAATTTCGGGTTGAAATCTTCCTGAAGATCATATTGGAAATCCTGATCTCCTGGCTTTTTCTGGTTTTTATTGAAAAGAACATCCATTTTCGCTTTCTTTTGCTTCAAAGCCTCATTATCTAACTTATTCAAATCCTCATCTAAATCCTCATCGAAATCCTCAGCATATAAATCATCAGAACCCATGGCTTTTGTATTTGATTTATTGCTTTTTGTCCAAAAGTCATTATTGTCAGGCTTAGAAATAGATGGTTTTCCTATTGAAGCAAGAGGTTCGAGTTTCCCGAGTTTTGAAGATTGGGGTTGAGGTTTAGGTATTTCCTTTAATGGCTTCTTCATTGGTGGAGTTTTGAGTTTCTCAAGTAAAGCTAAAGATTAAATTATGAAAAATGAGGAAATAGTAACTATTTATTAGAAATACAGAGGAGTTGGTCATCACTGATGCGGTCGGTTGATAAATAGGTCGAATGTTTCTTCTTCAAATAATCGAGAATTTCAGAGGTATTTGAGTTTTCTTTTAAATTGTGCAATTTCATCTTATGATGATAGAGTTTCCCATTCTCTTGAAGCATATATTCCAGGACTGTTATGAAATATATCAGAAAAAAATAAGTGATTTATATTACTTATTGTAGGAGGATCATATCTAAGCCCAAAACGCTTTGGAGCATAATCTTTGGGAAGGATTTTAGGATCTTTTGAAGAAGAACCGGGCTTTTTCGAGGAAGAAGAAGCCGATTTATTGGAGAAGTTGAAAAAAGACATGAAGTAAAAATATACAGAATTTTTTAGATTATAAATTCAAATCGATTATAAAAAAATAATTAATATTGAAAAACTCTTTTTTTTCTTATTCTTTCTTTTAAGTTTTTTTTCCTGAGAATGTCTAAGATCTTCGACTTCGAAAACCAGTTTATTTTAAGACTTCCTGAAGATCTGGCTGAAAAGGTCTCACAACAACTGGAAAACCCACAAAAAACAGGAGAAAACCCACAGAAATTGATGGAATTACAACCTTATATTGAAAAAAATGAGGAAAATGGACGAGTAATTGAAACCTTGAAGTTCAAGTATATTAGAAAAACTGAAGTTTTTCTAATATTTAAAAGATTTTCCTATGAAGATTTTGAAGGAGTGGGGAATCTAGTGGATTTGCCTTGTATTGTAGAATCACAAAAAACATTGGATTCTTTGAATTTCTTCAAATCCAACGATATTTCACAAATGATTGTGATAAATAAAGATAATGCAGAGTTTCATGAGAAAAGCAGGAGAATAGCTCGAAAAATATGTGGGACTCAGAGGAAATATTCCAGATTTTTATCTTTAGATGGGATAACAGCCCCGACCAAAAACATAAGAAAGCGTTTTTTCCGCAAAAAGTTCGCATTTCTTCAATATTTATTCAGAATTTATCGTTTTATTTCAAGGGTTTTGATAGATAAACCCTCTGTAAGAGAAGTTGAGGGTTCATTAAACGAGATTATCAAGGTATTTTATTAAAGAGAAAAAAAATGTTATGAAGTAAAATTCAAGGATTTATCGAAACAAAAAATGCTGAATTCTGAGGGGAAAAATAACAACATGGAAGCGAGAAAAACGAAGCGTAAATATAAGAGAAAATTCTGAAATAAGAAGTTTCTTTGTTAATTATGAATCTTTCTGAGTTTTTTAAAAATTAAAGTTTTACAAAAAAAATATCTATAAAATAATTATCAAATTTCAATGCCTCGAGCGAGTACTCTATTAAAAGAACAGAAAATCCTGCTTCTTCATAGATTTCTATCGAAAATGGGGCTTTTTCTGCAAACACTTTACATCTCAATGGAAATCCTTGCTTTTTCATTGAATTTTTTTGGGTCAATCAAGGTCTTGATGTTATTTTTTCTTGAGATCCTCTGTTATTTTTTGATCTTAATCCATGAAGTCTATAATTTGCAAAAGAAAGATCAAGATCTTCAAAATAGAGTTCGGACCTATTTAAAAGTCTTTGGGAATTTATTGATTTTAGTCTTATTCACTGAAATCCATAATGAGACATTAATTATTCAAAAAATGAATGCTAATACTATCCAGCTGGTCCATTTGGAATTTTGGTTAATTTCCTTTAGTTTCACTGTTTATTTCAATGAACTGGCTATCAGATATCCTATGATTCTAATTCAATATTTATATTTCAAATATAGGACGATTTTTACTTTTGATTTGAATGCAGACTTTTTTCTTGAAAATGTTTATGTTATTCTCATAATTCTCGTCTTTTTCTTAATTGAAATAAAAATTACCAAAATCGCTTTCGAACTCTATCAAGAACTTGAAAATTTTCAGACTCTTTTCCTTTTATCAGAATTTTCAAGCCAAGGGTTTGCCATTTTGGGTGGGGATCAAGATATTCTATATTCATCTCCAGGATTTAGTAAGACACTTCTAAAGAATGGCTCTAAAGAATCTGCAGGTCTCGGTATTGAAGAGAAAGAAATTACAGGAAAAATTACAATGAAATTGTCTAATTTGAAAAACCTGAGGGTTTATCGTGAATTAGAAGAAATTCCTTTATCATCACCGAGAAAGAAGGACTATCAGGATAAATCAAGCATTTTACTACCAAAGCCCTTGATTTCCACTATACATGATAGCAATTTGTTGATAAACGAAGGTGTGGATTCTGAAGAAAATTTGCTTTTGAAAATGAATTTAAAAACTTCAAATATTAAGAATAAGTCTAATTTTGAGAAAATCGAGAAAACTGAAAAAACAGAGAAAACAGAGAAAAAGACTCTCAAAGTCATTACAGATCAAACCAATAAGGAAAAGTCTGAGATTTATTTACATGATTTATTAAAGAAGATTCTCCTTAATGAAAATCAAGAAGGCTCCGCAGAGACTCTTGCGGGTTATTCAGCATTAGAGGTGATCCCATTTCAAAATCCAAGCACAATCCATCAATTTTCTCAAGGATTTGATAGATTTTTAGCTTCAAAAATCTATAAATTCACGAAAAACTTCAATATAACGAGTTCTAATAAAACCATTCATTTCACTTCGATTTTGAATGATTCCTTCAACAAGCAAAATTCCTCTGAAAAAAAGTTTATCCTAGATTCAAAGCCTCTGGTATATTTCGGGCAAGAAGATAATACCGATGACTTTTTTTCTATATTTTTGCTTCCTTTCAAGTTCCATGATCAAAAGGCCATTTTCCTAAGTGTTCGTTCTTTACTTAAAGACATTTCCTTACATTATATAGAAAAAGTCCAGAATTTTCAGGAGAAATTCATGAGAACTATGTCACATGAGCTCCGAACCCCAATCAATGGTTCATTGACTTTACTTGAGGAAATCTTGAAAAATCGCAATTATTCCCCTGAAGGATTAGAAAATTATCTAAGTCCTGCAATTTGCAATTTGAAGATATTTCATAATACTGTCAATGATATTTTCGACTTCTCGAAGCTTTTCCTCAATAACTTCCAACTGTCGTTCATATATTTCAGTGTTCAATCTTTGATTTCAGAGATTTCAATGTTGATAAAGCCTTTAGGTCTTCGAAAAGGCATAGAAATCCTGATAAATAAAGATCCCAATTTACCAAAGAGGCTCTTTTCAGACCCTTTAAGAATTCGTCAAATTCTCTTAAATCTCCTGACTAATTCCTTACGCTTCACAATAAAAGGCTTGATTTCTATTCAAGTGAAGCTGCAATCATTAGGATTATTAGAATTTGTAGTTTCGGATACAGGAATTGGCATGTCGGAAGAAAAGCAGAAGTCTTTATTTAAAATGACCTTTTCGAAAGAAGGAACTATCGGTTTCGGATTAACGATTAGCAATTTAATTGCAAAAGAATTGAATTACCACAAAAAAGGTCTGATTATAAATTCAAAGGAAGGTCAAGGGTGTAGTATGAGTTTTCTGGTTTCTTATAGTGCCAAAGAACAACTACAAAACGGTGGAAGCCCTTTAATTGAAAGTTTAGAGCCTAATGAATTGAATGAACATTCCCAAGTTTATGAGAAAACCAATAGTTTGAAGGAAATAGATCTTGAGAAAAAATTCTTCGATTATATCAAGCAAAAATCCGATCCTAATGGGATTTCTAAATGGAAAAACGATGTTCTAATAAGGAAAAAATGTCTTTGTTTCGATGTTCTTATTGTTGATGATAATGAATTTAATTTGATGGCATTGAAACTCTTATTGGAAAAACATAAATTATTAGTAGACGAGGCTCGAAACGGTGAAGAAGCAGTGGCCAAAATTAAAGAAAGTCTTGAAAAAGCACAGAACATCGAGGGACATCATTGCCATTATAAGCTGATTTTCATGGATTTGGACATGCCAGTAAAAAATGGCTTCCAAGCTAGTGAGGAGTTGATGGTGATATTCTCGAATTTCGATGTAAATATTCCGATAATAGCATGCACAGCGTTTTTAGATGATGAAAAGGAAAAATGCCTTAAAACTGGGATGAATGGCTTCATCACGAAACCAATCAGCTCAGTTGAACTGGAGGGGGTACTTAAAATCCATCTGGAATCTTAATAATAATTTAATTTTTCTGTTAAAAATAAATAAACTTGTCATAGGAATGAATTTAATATTTTTAATAAATTTTTAATATTCATTTCTGGAATAATGAGACACAATAGCAGGAATCAATAAAATTTAATAAAATGTGCTTAAATCTTATAAATCAATAATTTTATTTCATAAAATAATAGATATTTTTTTATGTCAATGCGATTCAAATTCCTTTTAATCCCTCTTCTTTTTTTGCTAGGCTATTTGCTTTTCTCTCGTTTCTATCCTCGAGCTCCCGATTATTCCAAGGTTAAAGTTAAAATCGCCTCAATTCTAGCTCGTCCTGGTTGGGATTTCGGCTCAATCGCTCCAATTCTCCTTCGTTTGGGTTGGCATACATCTGGAACATATAACAAAACCGACCGAACTGGAGGTTCAAATGGAGCGACAATGCGTTTCCAGCCTGAGTTGTCCGACCCTGCGAATTCTGGTCTTCAAAATGCTCGAGAATTTCTCGAAGTAGTCAAGCAAGAATTCCCTGAAATTTCCTATTCCGATCTTTGGGTTCTGGCTTCATATGTGGCAATAGAACAGATGGGAGGTCCAGAAATCGACTTTGTGGCCGGTAGAACCGATGCCATGAGTGGTAGTGCCTGTCCTGCTAATGGTAGATTGCCTGATGGATCTAACAACCAAACTCAGATAAGGCAAGTGTTCAATAGAATGGGATTTGAAGATAGAGAGATCGTGGCTTTGATTGGAGGAGGACATGGTGTTGGGAAATGCCATTATAATTTCACGCGATATGAAGGTCCTTGGACGACAAGTCCAATAAATTTCACCAATGATTTCTTCAATGAGTTATTATATGAGAATTGGACTGTGAAGAGTTGGATTGGAGAGGAACAATATGAAGATGGAAGCAAGACTTTGATGATGATGCCCTCCGATTTGGAATTAAGAGATGATCCAGAATTCAGAAAATGGAGCGAGATATATGTCAATAACCAGACTATGTTCTTTGAAGATTTCGCTAAGGCATTCAAGAAACTGACTGAATTGGGTTTCCGACAATTTTAAGAGTTTTTTTATTAATAATCAAAGAATTTACTTTTTTGCATTAATTTGAAGAACAGAATTTAAATAAATTTCACTCGCTTATTAATAAAATATGGATTTTCCTTTACAACAATTTTATTTTTTTATTTTCTTCATTAAAATCACTTCTCCTTGGGATTTAATGTGCATTTTCCGCTTTTTATTCATTGCATTCGCTTTCTTTTTCGAGGAGTCTTCGTTTATAAAAGGAGAACTTGAATCCGTTTCCTTCTCACAATCAAGTCCTTTTATCTTCTCGATATCTTCAGGACCTTCATCATTCCAGAATCTATATATATCTCGAATAAAAACCTCAGAATTCTTCAGGAGATAAGGATCAAATGGAAAAAAAAGCTCGATTTTCATATTATTATTATCATTTTCTTTAATCGACCCTTCAAAATCCTTGATTTCTGTTGGATGAATTCCAGTTTTTCTATAAAATTCCTGAAGGACTTCCAGAGAAATAGTCTTGAATCCTTGAAAGGCTTGGGCTTTAATAAGAATCTTGTAAATTTTATCAATCAAAGGTTTTTCATCGCAAAGAATATTATGATAACAGGTGATATATAAAACTCCTTGTAAAATTAACAGGAAATGAGAATTTTCCGGCTCTTTATTGAGCTTAGCAGATTTCAGGACCTTCATCTTCTTAATTTTAAGACTATTTTCTTCTATTAAATCATAATTTTCGAGGAAATCTATGAGAAAATCGAGACTTTTCCTCAAATGTTCAGTCGAGAGGAACTTGGCTCTTGCCAGAAAACTACTCAAATATGAAATTGAGTTATTTCTAATGATTTTGGCTTGATTTTCAGCTAAAGAATTGCTAATCAATATGGATAGAAACTCCTCGAAAAACTGTTGCGACTTTTCCTTGAAAGAAGCTAGGAAAAACATCAAAAACTGAGTGTATTTCGATTGATAAATCAAAAGGAGTTTATCTTGGAATATGGATAATAAAGGCTCGAAAATTTCCACCTTTTCAATATCAGGAAAAAGCTCATTATTTGAGAAAATCGAAGTTCTTGATTGCATAATTATTGATTGAGTGAATTGGAACAACATAGTCATTAAAAGATCGAGTTTTTTGGCGTTTTCATCATTATAAGGATTTAATGAAGTCTCTTCTACGAAATTTGCAGTATCTTCTAATTTAATTTCAACATCTATAGCGATAAGTTTCTCAAATGAAATAGTGAGAATCTCTGGTAAAAGCTTCGGGTTTTGCTATTATTTAAAAATTTTATCGAAATTTTTAACTTTATTAAAGGAAATAACTCAAATTTATTAAATACTGTGGCTATGGTTAACAAGAAAGCCAAATATAATTGCAATGAATGTTCAGAAGCTCGTTTATGTGGGAAAGCCTCATTCAAGAACTGAATCAAAGCGTTTTTAGATAAAGGATATATCTTAAGGAGATCTTTCACGATGCTTGCAATAAGTTCAATTCTTTTTAAATTTTCGCTTGAAAAAACCTCGCCTTTCTCCTTAAAGCTTTCCATTAAAAATTGCACGCTTTTCAAATATGAAATATCCACAGGCTTTTTCATGGTGTCATTTTTCACTACGAAAAAACATCGAGTTTTTTCTTTATTCGGGCCATGGATGAAATCCCCAATGCCCAGATGTGAAAACCCTTGAAATTTCTCTTGATAATGTTTATGATGTTTGAAGATTTCTAACATAAACTCATGATCTTCAGTTTCAAGCTTGACAATTTCAATGTTTTCAGGTTTGTTATTATATTTCTCATTCAAAAGGATCTTATTCCTAATAAATTTGATGAGTTCCTCTGGAGATTTAAACTGTCTCTCCTTGATGATAATCTTATTTTCTTGTTTCTTTTCCTCAAAATCACTATTTTAATTAAAGACATTAAAGGATTTCATATTATTATTTAATAAGAAAACGTTTCTTCTTCTCCGATTTTGCTCAATAAATATTTATATACAAAGTCTGACATTTCATAGAAAAGCGATAGAAGAATGGAAAGGAATTTTTTGAATAAATCTTGAACTTTCATGTGATTTTGCGAATGGAACCAACTGGACTTATTAATCACAGCCTTAGCGAAAACCAGAAGGATTCCTTTATTTTTCTGATTTTCGCTAACAAGTCTTATCATAGCTTTGAGCCATAATCTCAATAAATCTTCTGATTTGCCTTTGCTTGAGATTTCATCAAGTATCGTATTAAATTTGGTCTTATTGCCCTAGAAAAAACATATTTAATTTTTGAAGAAAGTCCTTTTTAATTCACTTGTTGATATTCGAGGAAAGAAGTCTTGATATAAAGCAAAAGCTTTTCTTCTTTGAGATCTTGTTCTTTGGACATTTTTCCCTCAAAAATCGCTAAAATTAATAAAAAACAAATTATTTTTTGTCTTTAGTTATTTAATTTTGAAACTCGAATAAATCCTTTTCTAGCCGATGCAATCTGCTAATAAGTCTATCGAAGATGAAATTAATCAGGAGGAAGTCTTCAAAGAAATCAACGAGTTTAAAGTCGACCCCAATGCAATTTATGTTGAATATAACCCTTCTTTGGCATTAAAGAAACTTCTCATGATCCGTTATGCCACTCCAGCCGAACAGTAAATCCCCCCTTCCTTTTCATTTGTTCAAAGATTAATTTTAAAGGCTTTCATACGCGAAACATCTAGCCGAATTAATGGAAATCATTGATGAGGAAGGAAACGGCAAAATAGGCTCTATTCTAGAGGAATTCGTATAAATAAAAATTTATTAACTTTTATTTTATCATTCATATAGTATAATAATGGAGCTGATAACGTTAAGCTGGCGCTTTTGGGACAGATCACACCTTTGACAACCTTCTTTAATGTGGTAAGATTTTTTTTGTGACTTTAAATGAAGAAATTTTCTGTAGAAGAAAAAAAACTATAAGGAAGTAGTTTATTCGATCCTGCCGATTTTATCGAAATTGTTGAGTAGTCAGAATATGCAGATCAAGGAGGAGGCAGGTGAAGAAATTGGGAAAATTGCGTATATTCTCTCAGAGGAGGACAGAGGAAAATACGTTTTGACAACGGTTTTGACGATGGCTCATGATGATTTGAATGAAAACAACAGGATAGTCGCAGTGCAGGTTTAATTTTAATCCTCTAATATTTTAAGATCTAAATTTTCTGATGATTTAGCTCTTAAGCAAAATGGCCTTATGTTTCGGAAAAGACCTTTGTGAGCAATTTGTTGGATTGGAATTTTTATCGTTGGGAGAAGACCCACAGATCAGAGTGCGCAAGGAGGCCATTATTAATTTGAGCCATTTGTCTAAGGTTGTGACCCATGGGTTCTTCAAACAAAGACTGCTGCCTTTTTTTATCAAGTGAGACTTCTAAAAATAAATTTAATTCAGAATTTATTTTTTCGTTAAGCCTCACAAATGATAACGCTTGGGTGGTCAGAAAGGCCTGTATTGAGAATTTAGTGGATATTTCTCAGATGTGTGAACCCGTGGATAGAGAAACTATGCTCACAAACATTATGTTGAAATTCCTGAAGGATAATAACAAATGGGTCAAGATTGCCTCTTATAAGCAATTGGGACCCTTCATTTCAACATTGGCAGGGTTGAATATCAATGAAAAGCTTTATGATAACTATTGTATGATGACTGATTCATCTTTGAACAATCTTAGTCCAGAAAATGAGGTGATTTTTTTTTTAATTATTTTATTAAAACACAATTAATTCATGTTAGATTATAATTTCGTGCGCTTTTAACTTCCCTGCTGTTCTTCAAGCCTTTGGAGCAAATCGTTGGCCTCATATGAGTAAAATGTTCCAAACAATGATGAAAAAAGGCCCAGATGTCTCACAATTAATATAATCTTAAAAAAACAAATTTCTTTACAGATTAGAAGACCGTTATCTTGTTCCTTGCATGAATTAGCACGAATCATAGGTCCAGATCGTGCAGAAAAGGACCTCATTAATATTCTTGAGGGGATTCTCAAGGATCAAAGTTTTGTTTTTTAAATGTCGAAAATAAATTATTTCTGAAGATGATGAAGTCAAATACGGCGCCATAAAGAACCTTTCCAGTTTCCTCACAGTATTCGACACCGATAAAAAGGAGAATCTTATTGATGTTTTCTTGCAATTGCAGGCAATTATAATTGTCTTTAAATTTAAATTTGCAATTTCCCTTTAGAAAGACCCAAAAAAATGGAGGATCCGTGAGCTAATAGCCCGTCAAATTGACAAGCTGGCGAATATTTACCAGTCGGAAACAGTTTTCCGAATCATTTCGCCTATTAGCTTCAAGCTTTGCAACGATCCCGTTTCTATTGTTCGCGAAAAGGCTTCTAAAAAGATCTCCTCAGTGCTTTTGAAACTCATAAAGGAAAATCAAGAGCTCTACAAGACATGCGTCATTGAAAATATCAAAGGGTTTAGCCTTTCCTCACGATTTAATCAGCGCCAAGCGTATATTTATTGTTCATAATAAACTAAAGTTAATTGATATATAGTTTCTTGTTTATGTCGGAAAAGCTATTGAATTACCCTGAGATTTTTACGCATATTATGCCTGCGTTTAAAAATCTTGTAAATGACAAAGTTTGCAATGTGAGGCTGACATTGGCCAAGGTCATTTCACGACATTGGAAAAATAACGGTAAAAAATAGGGGGTTGATTTGTTTGTTCGCATAAATTTCACAGGTAAAATGAAGACCAACCTAGAATTCATCGAAATAGCCAAAATCTTGCAAAATGATAAGTCCAAAGATGTGAAGTTTTTCCTCGAGGGTTTGAAATTTGATGGAAGTGAAGAAAACAATGGAAAAATACAAGGTGTATCACCCACAATAAGAAAAAAGCCTGAAAACAAACAGAATGAAAAAACAGAGGAAAACAAGCAGGATTTGGTGAAAAACGAAGAAACCAAAACAATTGAAAAAATTGAAGAAAAAGAAGAAAAGAAGCAGGATTTGGTCCAAACTGAAGAAAAAGAAAACAAATTAACAGAAAAAATTGAGGAGAATAATCATGAGGATATGAAAAAAGAAGAAAAGGCAGAGGAAAATCATGAATCTATTATTGTGAAAAATGAGGAAACAAAACAGCTTGATAATGTAGTGAGCAATGAAATTATGGATCCTGAGAGGAAAACGGAAGATAATAATGTAATGAAAATTGAAGAAAATAACGAGGCGAATATATTGAAAATCGAAGAAAATTTAATTAAAACTGAAGACCTGGCCACTGATAACAAAAATGAAGAAATTCCAACTCACTCAGAGAATAGTGAAGGCGTTTAAACTTCAAGGACGAGTTTTGAAATTAAATTTTAAGAAAATTTCCTAAATTTCCTATTCAAAAAAACATCCGAAAAAAAAAATAACCACGACAAAACCATTTCAAACTTCTAAAAACTGCAAAAATCCAGCACCCATTACTAAATTTTTGGAACAATTATGCTTTCATCTCTTTTCTTTAGACTATATTTATAAAAAACCTGTTAAAATATATAGTCAAGTCTTTCAAAGTTTCATTTGAATTCTGCATTTTTCTATTCCTGAAAATCAAGAGTATTTAGTCCTCTCAAAGGAGTATTTTATCAATCTTTTATTTAAAATTTCTTTCTTTAATTGCTCTTCGAACGTCTTATGAAATCAAATTTTTCTCGTTCTCTTTCTTTGGAAGATTCCTTGTTCTTGCAAAACCGTTATGAGACCATAGAGTCCCCCCCTTTTAAGTCATCAGATCTTGAGGAACGCATTGAGAAGTACCTGGAATCTCAAAATGTATGCATGATAGATCCCATGGAAAAAGTTCATGAGTATTTCCGCAAACAAAAGTTCTTCATTTTTCAGAAACAAGAGTCATTATCACAGACTTCAATGCCTTCCATGAGTCTGGAGAATTTGCCCACTAACAGCACTATAGAAGGATCCTTAAAAGATGTTGGAAAAAAACCAAGCACGGAAAATCAAGAGATGGTGTTAAAAGGTGTTGAAAGCTTCAAGTTGCTTAAAAGGAGGAAGGATGATAAGATTAAGGAAGGAGAAGAAGAAAAAATGACGTTAAATTAAATTCTTTCTGCTCTTTATTGGGTTAAATTTATTGGTTTATTATATTATGACGAATAGTCTTTTATATTAAGGAAGAAAAAACCTATTATTTTAGAAAAGAAGTCGGGGTCATTGGTTCGATTTTTTAAACTTTGGTATATTGTTGTTTTAATGGGTTTTTATGGTCGTACTGGCTTATAAAATCTCTAAATTTTCATATAATATTCAAAATTTATCATATAGTTTTTACAAAAAATCTGAATTTTATCTATTTAAATAATGAATCAGGAAATGAGAAAAATGAACAAAGAAAAAGAAAATGAAAAGAATAAGTTGAGTGCAAGTGTGGATTCTTTTGTTAACAACGTTAAGAATGTCTTAATTGGGAGCAAGGAGAAATCTAAAGATATTCAGGAAAGCTTAAATGACTTTAATCTGTATTCAAATTTAATTATTGAAGAACTTAGGAAACAAACAAAATACAAAATATAATGAAGAAATTCCTCTTGCGTATTGAGTAATAAAATAGGAATATATATTATAAAACTATAACTTGGAATAAAAGAAGAAAATTAGATCTGATCTAATCAGGAAATTTGGTGAAAATCTGTTTTTAAATTAGAAAAAATTGAAAATGTTTTTTACCCATAATCAAAAATTTGGAAAATAAAATGAAAAAATATTTAAAATTTGAAAACCTAACAACATTTGATGTATCTGCCCCTAAAATCAAAATTATTATAATCTAAAAACTCAAAAATTCAAAAATCAAATCATGTTCCGAGTCGGATTTAGTTTGTTAGTGGTCCTCAGCCTTTTCTCTGGAGCCTTATCCCGTCGCAATGAGCTTCTTTCCCGTGAAGAAGTTGAAGCCAAAGGCATCACCTGGAGAGGAAACAGTTCAAACTCCCACGAGAATCTTCTCACAGTCCAAACATACCCTTCTGACTTTACCTGGTGCAATAAAGATGGAGTGAACTATTGCACAATGTCAAGAAACCAACACATCCCTCAATACTGCGGTTCTTGCTGGGCTCATGGTACCATGTCAGCCTTAGCCGATCGTATTAAGATCGCCAGAGGTGCCAAAGGAGTTGACATTAATTTGTCCATCCAACATTTGATGAACTGTGGTACTGCAGGAAGTTGCAATGGAGGTTCTATCGATGGTCCTTATCAATGGATTGCCCAAATCTCTAACCAGACTGGTACTGGTATCTCTTATGAAACCGCCCAACCTTATCTCGCCTGCTCCTCTGACTCAAATGAAGGTTTCTGCCCAAAAGTTGATACTACCTGCAAACCAATCAATGTCGCCAGAACTTGCGGAAGCTTCTCGCAAGAAGGTGGCCCATGTGTTGGACTTTCCTCTTATCCTAATGCCACAGTTGCTGATTATGGTTCCATTTCTGGTCAAGATGCCATGATGAAAGAAATTTTCAACAGAGGACCAATTGCATGCGGTGTTGA
>Ga0302186_10000557_pt1 | contig 33094 bp, 27 predicted proteins | sample II_Bog_E1_2_FD_198782 | JGI IMG/M metagenome (GOLD analysis project Ga0302186, IMG submission 198782) | Peat permafrost microbial communities from Stordalen Mire near Abisko, Sweden - II_Bog_E1_1 | ecosystem: Environmental > Terrestrial > Soil > Wetlands > Peat | place: Sweden: Abisko... | reverse complement strand
GCATTTATGCGCATGAATCCGGAATAATGTTTAGATATTCAACAGATTGAAGATATTAATTCTACTTTGACAGATTAAAAATAATAAAAAAATGAGACAGGATTAACAGGATTAACAGGTTTCATATTATTCAATAAGATTTTAAACAATATAAATTTAGTAGCTGTATGGGAATCTATCATTCTCTCAGACCACAATTACATGTTAATCCTGTAAATCCTGTCTAAAAAATAGAATCTGTCAAAGTAGAATTAAGATGGGTATTTTATCCATCTTAATTCTACTTTGACAGATTAAAAATAATAAAAAAATGAGACAGGATTAACAGGATTAACAGGTTTCAAATTATTCAATAAGATTTTAAACAATATAAATTTAGTAGCTGTATAGGAATCTATCATTCTCTCAGACCACAATTACATGTTAATCCTGTAAATCCTGTCTAAAAAATAGAATCTGTCAAAGTAGAATTAAGATGGGTATTTTATCCATCTTAATTTGTTTTAAACTGCAAATCACCAAAACATCCTTTTTTTGGTTTTAGCTTTACTTTACTAATTCTACTTTACTAATATAAAAAACAAGAAAAACTTTTAACCACAATAGGACACAAAAAAAAATAAAAAAGAACACAATAGATAAATACCTGACGGTATTTTTAAGAATTTAAGCCTGGCAAGTTAATCTATTGTGACTCCCGATAGCTATCGGGATGGTTAATCTTTTAATCTGGTAAAGTAGAACTAAATAAAAAATAACAAAAACTTCTAATGGAGCCTGCGATATCCTGTTTATTCGGAACCACAATTCCGAAATCGGAATCTGCGATAGGCACAAAAGAATACAAAACGAAATAAAAAAGGACATAATAGCTAAATAGAATTAAATGCCTTAATTCTGAATCCAATTGGGCACATGTTGAATGTTAGTATTAAATTGTGAATTGTAAATGAATAAATTGTAAATTATTTTATGTGGTTAATTTTTAATCGGGTAAAGTAGAATTAGTTGAATTCTGTAACACATAAAATTCAATTATTTTAAATCGTACTGAATCAAATTGTTGTATCAATGAAACTTTCGTTGCGATTACTCCAGTTCATTATTTCATTGCGTTGACAGGGAATTAAACTATTCCGGATAGACACATTGCAAGGATTGATTTGATTATCTATTCAGTCATATATGCTGAAAAGTTTCAATTTGAAAGAACATGTAATAATTCGGATACGACAGTATCAGAGAGTTAAGATTGTATCAAAAAAATGTTGTACTTTTGTATTCTAAATCTTACTGTTAATTTCGACTGAGCAATTCTTCTCACATGGCTAAAAATAAAAAACCTCTCCCGATTCTTGAAAATATAACAATTACTGACATCGCCGCTGAAGGAAAAGCAATTGCCAAAGTAAATGACATGGTGGTATTTGTCCCTTTTGTGGTTCCCGGAGATGTGGTTGACTTACAGGTTACCCGTAAGAAAAGTCACTTCATGGAAGCACGTGCCATTCATTTCCACAGTTACTCAGAAAACAGAATTGAAGCAGTTTGTGAGCATTTCGGAATATGTGGTGGTTGCAAATGGCAAATCCTCCCCTACTCAGAGCAAATCAGATATAAACAAAAACAGGTGTCAGATAATCTGACCCGTATCGGTAAAATAGAAATTCCTGCTATTAACCCGATTATTGGATCTGCTAAGACTGAATTTTACCGCAACAAACTAGAATTTACTTTCTCAAATAAACGTTGGAAGACATACCAGGAAGTTGCTGATGGTAAGGAATTCGACACAATGAATGCAGTTGGATTTCATATACCCGGGCAGTTTGACAAAGTACTGGACATTGAAAAATGCTGGTTACAGGCAGATATTTCAAATAAGATCCGAAATGAAGTACGCCATTATGCGTTGGAGCATGAACTGACTTTTTTCAATTTAAGAAGCCAGGAAGGATTACTACGTACCATGATTGTCCGGACATCATCAACCGGTGAATTAATGATCATTATGGTTTTCTTCTATGAAGACATCGATATTCAGAATGCATTATTAAAACATGTTGCAGATAAATTCCCTGAAATAACTTCGCTTTTGTACATTATCAATTCCAAAGCGAATGATACTATTACCGATCAGGAAGTATTGGTTTTCAAAGGAAACGAATGTATCTATGAAGAAATGGAAGGTCTGAAATTTAAAATAGGACCAAAATCATTTTATCAAACCAATTCAGAACAGGCATATGTTCTTTATAAAATAGTCCGTGATTTTGCCCAATTAACAGGAACCGAACTGGTATACGATCTTTACACCGGAACAGGTACAATTGCTAATTTTATTGCACACAGGGCCAGACAGGTTATTGGAATAGAATATGTTCCGGAAGCAATCGAAGATGCCGTGATTAATTCGAAGTTAAACAATATTGACAATACCCGCTTCTTTTCAGGAGATATGAAAGATATTCTGAATACATCGTTCATACAGGAACACGGAATGCCTGATGTCATCATTACAGATCCTCCACGTGCCGGCATGCATGAAGATGTCATCAATGCTATCCTTTTTGCTAATCCTGAAATTGTGGTGTATGTAAGTTGTAATCCCGCAACTCAGGCTCGTGATTTAAATTTATTAGATCGGAACTATAAAGTAACCGCCATACAACCGGTTGATATGTTTCCACACACACATCATGTTGAAAATGTTGTACTTCTTGAAAGGAAAAAAGTCTGAAATTATATTTCTCAACCTAATAATCGCTTAAATATTTCTGTTTTATTAATAACTAATTTTTTAAAGTCAAATAAATTTACCAAAATGCAAAAACAGGTTTTCCAAACAAATTCATCAACTCGTTGGAAGAGTTTTATTTGGTTAGTACGAATATTGGTTGTTTTTTTAATTGTTATTATGGCTTCTGTTACCATTTCTTTGCTCAACAAGCGGGAATATGATTTAAATGTCCTTACTTACAATGCTAAGAAATTGCCGGATATAAATACAGATAAATCGAAAGCTTACGTTTCCAAGACTGAACAGTTAGCTTTCGCAAAGCATCTGGATCGTTATAGAAAAAAGCATAAAAAGAGCCATAATAAATTGTATGGGAAACATACAACAACTCCTGAAGCAGCTAAATTTTTACCTGTACGAGCTGGGTTTTATGTTAACTGGCTTAAGAATTCATCAATATCGTTACATAAGAATATAAGCCATTTGAATATGGTTTTACCTGAATGGATCTTTCTAAAAGATTCAAAAGGGGATCTTGATGTGAGAATTGAAAATGAAACAATGGATTTTATTGAAAATAATAAAGTCGCTGTTGTACCTATTTTGAGTAATTATTACAACAACAAATGGAATGGGGACAGTACTGCGATAATACTCAGGAATCCTAAAACAAGAAAAATATTAATCTCACGCATAAAAAACTTATTGGATAAAAATGATTTTCAGGGAATAAATGTAGATCTTGAAAATTTACCCAGAAATGCACATCCTTTCATGCTTCAGTTTTCAAAAGAACTTTCTACAGCTCTTCATGCACAAGGTTATATTACTACTATTGATGTAAATCCTACTGATGACGGTGTAACCTACAAGGATATAGCTCAATACTACGATTTCATTTTCTTAATGGCATATAATGAACATTCACCTGAAGATCCCCCAGGCAGTATTTCATCCTTAAACTTTGTTGAGAAATCAATGGATGCAGCCATGAAGGATGTTGCATCCGATAAAATTGTATTATGCGTAGCTTCGTATGGCTTTGACTGGGAAAAAGGAAAACCCGGCGTCCCGATTACCTACCAGGGATTTATATCATTGGCAAAAGAGTACAATGAGCCTGTATATTTTAATTTCGGTCAATCTGATTTAACTCTTTACTATTATGATGATAATGGCAATGAACATGAAGCTCATTGTAATGATGCAGCAGGTACGTTCAATATTATTCGTACAGCACAGGATTATAATGCTGCAGGAGTTTCACTATGGTATTTGGGTTCCGGGGATGAGCGTTTATGGGATTTCTATTCTCAGGATCTTGATGAGAATTTTTTAAAAATGAAACCTTTTGATTACAAACAATTAGATTATATAAGTTCAATATTATCTGTAAATTATGAAGGGAAAGGAGAAATTCTTGAAATTATAAATGAACCAAATCAGGGTCGCACCAAATTTGAGTATAATAAGACCGACCAACTGATTACAGATGAACAATATCTGTCGCTCCCAAGTGCATACATGCTAAAAAGATTTGGTGCAAGTAATCCTAAAAAAATAGCATTATCTTTTGATGATGGACCAAATAGTGATTATACACCTGAAATTTTAGATATACTAAAAGAAAAGAACTGCTTAGCAACTTTTTTTGTAACAGGTGTCAACATTCAAAACAATATTCCGATTATCAAAAGAGAATATAGAGAAGGACATGAAATTGGTAATCATACATTTACACACCCTAATCTGGAGTTAGTATCGGACAACCGGGAACGGATTGAACTCCGGTCAACCAGATTGTTAATAGAAAGCATCCTCGGACATTCAACCCTTTTATTCAGGGCAACCTATTTAACGGATGCAGAGCCTACAAATCTAACTCAGATCAGATCATTGGCAATAGCTAAAGATGAAGGTTTTATAAGTGTAACATCTTTCATTGATACAAATGATTGGGAGGAAGGCGTTACGGCAGACACTATTGTTGCACGGGCCATTAAACATCAACATGAGGGAAATATTATTTTGATGCACGACGCCGGAGGTGACCGTTCACAAACTGTAATAGCTTTACCGCAAGTAATTGATTACTACCGGAAACAAGGTTATGAATTTGTAACAGTATCAGCTCTTATGGGCAAAACCCGTGATCAGGTTATGCCTTTGGTACAAAGTCAATTCAATTTTAGCGATACTTTGGATCTGATTTTCTTCACTCTTACCTTCTTATGGGAACATTTTCTGGATGGCTTTTTCATCGTAGCCATTTTATTAATTATATCACGATTACTGCTTATCGGTGTTTTAGCCATCATTCAACATCAAAAAGAAAAGAAAGAAATTGCAAATCAACTAATATTTTTACCAAAAGTAAGTATTATTGTTCCTGCTTTTAATGAAGAAGTGAATGCTGTACGTACTGTAGAATATTTATTAAAATCAAATTATCCTGAAATCGAAATTATTTTTGTAGATGATGGTTCGTCGGATTTAACGTATACCAGAATTAAGACTAAGTTTGATACCAACCCTAAAGTAAAAGTCCTGACTAAACCTAATGGGGGTAAAGCTGCGGCCTTAAATTTCGGAATTGAACATTCAACGGGTGAAATTTTGGTTTGTATTGATGCAGATACTATTTTACCGGTGGATGCAATATCTAAAATGATTCCTTACTTTGCCAATAGTAAAGTAGGAGCTGTTGCCGGGAATGTACGTGTAGGGAATACTCTGAATATGCTTACAAACTGGCAGTCAATTGAGTATACAACAAGTCAGAATTTCGATCGTCGGGCCTATGATGCAGTCAATGGAATTATAGTAGTACCTGGTGCAATTGGAGCTTTCCGTAAAACGGCAATGGCTGCTATTGATGGTTTTACAACTGATACGTTGGCTGAAGACTGTGATCTGACATTAAGAATGTTACGTGCTGGGTTTGTTATTCGTACCTGTAATGACGCATTGGCTTTAACGGAGGCACCTGAAACACTTAAAATGTTTCTTAAACAACGGACACGATGGACCTTTGGAATGATGCAAAGTTTCTGGAAACATCGTGATTTGTTATTTAGTTTCAAGAAAGCAAATATAGGATGGGTTGCACTTCCTAACCTGCTTATTTTCAATTTTATTATACCTGTTTTCTCACCGCTGGTAGATATTCTGTTTTTCATAGGACTTTTTACTCATGATTCAGCTCAATACGTATTTTTCTACATGCTGTATTATTTAATTGACTGTCTTATAGCTGCTTTGGCTTATCACTATGACCATCAAAAATTTAATCTCAGAAAGGCTCTGTATTTATTTGTTCAACGGTTTGTTTACAGGCAGATATTATTTTTCGTCTTATTGAAGGCTTATAATAAAGCTATAAAAGGTGAACTTGTCAGCTGGGGTGTTATCAAAAGGACAGGCAATGTGAAAGATTAATTTAACTAATTTGTTTTAACCAATTAATCGAATGTATTACTCAACAATTTGTTGAAACAATAAAATAAATTATTCTACATTTGTTCATAATAACCTTACATTTGAATAAATTGAGATTCAAACAGATATATTTTTGTACGACAGAAAAGACTTAACAATGTTGGCAGTTGGAATTATTTTCCGTTATTTTACATGATTTTTTGAATATACATTTTAATAAATATCAATATGTCCGTAATAATTCGTGAGATTACGTCAAAAAAAGAATTAAAAAAGTTTATCTGGTTTGGGATTAATCTTTACAAAAATTGCGAGTTTGCTGCACCACCATTATTAATGGATGATTTGCTTAATCTGAGTAAAGGGAAAAACCCCGCTCTTGACTTTTGTGAAGTCGGATATTTCTTAGCTTATAAAAACAAAAAAATTGTAGGAAGAATAGCTGCAATCATTAATCCGGTTTCAAATCAAACCTGGAATCAAAAATATGCCCGTTTCGGGTGGGTTGATTTTATTGATGACCAGGAAGTAACAAAAGCTTTATTTGACACTGCCATTTCCTGGGCGAAAGCGAAAGGAATGACTTCAATACATGGTCCACTGGGCTTCACTGATTTCGATCATGAAGGTACTCTGATTGATGGATTTGATAAACAGGGGACATTAGCTGCTATTTATAACTATCCGTACTATTCGCGTCATATTGAACAAAATGGGTTTGTTAAAGACAGTGATTGGAAAGAGTACCTGATTTCAATTCCGGAAGTATTTCCTGAAAGATATTTTCGTATTGCAGACATTGTAAAACAAAAGTATAAACTGACAGCTTTGCAATTTAAATCACGTAAAGATGTGATTGAAAATTATGCCCAGAAAATATTTGATTTACTTAATCTTAGTTATTCACATTTATATGGTTATACCAAATTAAATGAAAAACAAAAGAATTTTTATATCAAACTTTATTTTAGTTTCTTTCGGATTGATACTGTTAGTATTATTGTTGACAACAATGATAATGTGATTGCACTGGGAATTGCAATGCCCAGTTTTACAAGAGCTTTGCAAAAAGCGAAAGGGCATCTTTTCCCGTTTGGTTGGTACTATATGATAAGAGCACTAAAAAAGAATGATAGGGTTGATTTATATTTAATGGCTGTTCATCCCGATTATCAGAACAAAGGTGTAAATTCTATTATGTTTGCCGAACTGATGCCGCGATTTGCAAAAAACGGATATAAATTTGCCGAATCGAACCCTGAATTAGAAACTAATACGCGGATGTCGTCACAATGGGGAAGCTTTGAACATGTAAATCATAAATCCAGAAGGGTTTATATCAAAAATATTTAATCAACAAAACAATGAGCAGTAATTTACCCTACTGCTTAATTTTTACAACTTATTTATTCTGTATTTGTTTCAGTTGATATACAGGATTTTTCTTTCATTTTAACTTCTCAATCTAAAATATTGACACGTAAATTTGATTTTTTAGTTATTGGCAGTGGCATCGCAGGTATTAGTTTTGCTTTAAAAGCTGCCCAATATGGTAAAGTTGCATTACTTTGTAAAACAACACTTAGTGAATCCAATACATCCTTTGCCCAGGGAGGTATTGCTTCGGTGACTTACGAACCCGATAGTTTCGAAAAACATATCGAAGACACTCTTATTTCAGGAGATGGACATTGTGATTTAGAAGCTGTTCATAAAGTTATTTACGAAGCCCCGACACAAATTGAGGAATTACTTCATTGGGGTGTGGATTTTGACAGAGATGAAAACGGACTTTTTGACCTGCATCGTGAAGGGGGACATTCAGAACATCGTATTTTACATCACAAAGATAATACAGGCTATGAAATTCAGGAAAGTTTAATCCGTCAGGTCAAAGCTCATTCTGAAATAGAAGTATTCGAACATTATTTTGCAATTGAAATTCTGACTCAACACCATTTAGGACAAATTGTAACACACCATACACCAAACATTGAATGCTATGGCGCATATGTATTAAACCAGCAATCAAATCATATACATACTTTTCTTTCTAAAGTTACTTTACTGGCAACTGGTGGTATCGGAAGTGTATATTCGACTACAACCAACCCCGAAATAGCTACAGGTGATGGGATTGCCATGGTGCATCGTGCACGCGGAATTATTAAGGACATGGAGTTTGTACAATTCCATCCTACTGCTTTATATCATCCCGGTGAACGTCCGACATTTCTTATATCGGAAGCTATTCGTGGATACGGAGCCGTTTTACGAACCCAGGATGGGAAAGAATTTATGCAAAAATACGATGATCGCGGTTCACTTGCACCCCGTGACATAACTGCCAGGGCAGTCGACACTGAAATGAAAATGAAGGGTCATAATTTTGTATATCTGGATGTAACAAAAAAAGATCCTGAAGAAACAAAAATGCATTTCCCAAATATCTACAAAAAATGTCTTGAACTTGGAATTGACATTACTAAAGATTATATTCCTGTTTTGCCTTGTCAACATTATTTATGTGGTGGCATAGTTGTTGATATAAATGCAAGATCATCAATCAACCGGCTTTATGCAGCTGGAGAATGTTCGTGCACAGGTCTCCACGGAGCAAACAGGCTTGCATCTAATTCATTAATTGAGGCAATTGTTTATGCAGATGCTGCGGTAAAAGATGCTGTTAAAATAATCGGGAATCTTACTATTAATGAATCTGTACCCGACTGGGATGATGAAGGTACATCACTACCTGAAGAAATGGTTCTTATTACTCAAAGTTTCCGGGAAGTTGAGCAAATAATGAGTACATATGTTGGCATTGTCAGATCAAATTTACGTTTAATTCGTGCGATGAACCGGCTTGAAATACTCTATCGTGAAACAGAACATTTATTTGAGAAATCGGTAGTTTCCAGGGAAATTTGTGAACTTCGTAATGTTATCAGTGTTGCATATATCATCATTAAACAAGCATTGTTGCGAAAAGAGAGCCGTGGTTTACATTATACTGTCGATTATCCCGATCGAATGAAAAATGAGCCTTGAATAACACATTAAATACAGTGAAATATTTTATTTATAAGCTGATGAAACGAATAATTACACTTCTATTTTTGATCATAATTTCTATTAGTCTGTTTCCTCAAAATTCTAAGGGTGACTTTCATTCTTCGAATAGAAATACGAAAAACAGAAATGATGGAACTCAGTATGGATGGTTGAAAATTGAGAATGATGCTTCTTCTGTATCCGGCACTCCTGCACCGGACAACGAAAATGTGAGTTTTTATTCGACTTCCGATGGAATTTATGTAAGTATTATTAGTGGAGGAATAAATAAAATAAAACTTTATGCACTCACCGGTCAGTTGCTTTCGAATGGAGACTTATCACAAGGTCATTTTTTTACACCTACCCGAAGAGGAATCTATTTTCTTAAAATAAACAATAAGACTTACAAAGTTATTTGTAAATAACCGGGATCTAAAAAAATTCTCTTTTGTGAGAGTACATCGATCTGACTAATTAAATAAAAAAACATATCAAAATGATTAAACATATTGTCTTTTTCGGCCTTGCCGATAACGCAGAAGGGAAAACAAAAGCAGAAAATGCACTGATAATCAAATCTGCATTAGAAAATCTTATCCATCTTATACCTGAAATTAAAAAAATAGAAGTTGGCATTAATTATCCCAATTCACCAAAAACAAACTATGATATAGCTTTATATTCAGAGTTTGATAATTTCGAATCTATAGATATTTATCAGGAACATCCTGAACATAAAAAGGTAGCTGCATATATCGGAAAAGTCAGGATATCCAGGGCGGCAGTTGATTATGAAGTTTAATTCTCGTTTTTAAAAGTTCTTGTTTCTTAAGAATAAATTTTCTATTTAATTACTTTTAAAAGGATCTAAGACCGGATGAATAAATAAACAGCATAATTTTTAATCATTTTTTTAAAATAAGTCGGTATAATTGCATGAATTTAAAAAAATATATTTATTTTTACGCCAATTTTTAAACTTAATTATTAACCGTTTAAATGTAAAAATCATGTCTGTTAACAAAGTAATTTTAGTAGGAAATGTCGGTAAAGATCCCGAAGTCCGTTATCTCGAAAAAAATTTGGCGGTGGCCAATTTCACTTTTGCAACCACTGATAGAGCGTTTGTTACACAAGGAGGAATTCAGGTTCCCGAAAAAACCGAATGGCACAACATTGTCGCATGGAAAGGCCTTGCAGAAGTTGCCGAAAAATACATTCGGAAAGGGAGTCATTTGTACATTGAAGGTAAAATTCAAACCCGTTCCTGGGAAAAAGATGGTATTAAACGCTACATCACAGAAATTTATGCTGAAACCATTGAATTACTCAGTAAAAAACCCGAGACCAAAGAGGCTGAAGTAACATCTGTTGCTGAACCTGTAACTAATAGTGTTACAGCTCCCCCTCTTGTGGAAGATGATCTCCCGTTTTGAACTCAACATATAAAAACACCATAAAAAAAAGAACCATTTCAAATTAAGAAGTGGTTCTTTTCTATATATAACTGTCAATAAACTTCTTAATAACTCATTTACTTTATTCTTAAAGTTGAATTTTTATTGTCCTCAGTTTAAAAAACAGGGATGCCAAAATATTTTTCAGGGTGCAAATAAATATTTAATCATAAGCATCACCATGAAAAGAAACATGTATATATTGATACTTATGAATGATTTTTTAATACTAAATTCTGTGACTTTACCAAATGACAGGGTTGAAAATATCAAAACAAATACAATATTCAAAGCAAAAATGAAGAGAAAAAAGAATAATGATATATTTCTCAAAAACAAGGGTATCGAAATTGAAAAAGCAGAAGTTGCCAAAACCCAGGTGAAGATTATTTTTTTCAGGCTGTCATGACTGAACGACTGATTGATAGTTGGAAATCCGGCCTGTTGGTATTCCTGCCCATACTTTAACATCAACAACCAAAAATGGGGAATCTGCCAGATAAAGATAAAAAAAGCAATAAATACTATCGTTGATTCGAAAACGGATCCTCCTGCTGCAGTCCAACCGATGATAACAGGGACTGCACCCACCAGTGATCCGGGAACAACAGCGAATGGCGTAATTCTTTTAAGGTTAGTGTAGAATAGATTATACCAGACCACATTAAAAACACCCAATAAAGCCGGAATGATACCAAATGTGAGTAAAAGAACGAATATACCGGTTAAAATGAAAAGAATTGAAATGATCAGTGCATAATCCGGACTTATTTTGCCTGAGGGTATAGGTCTGGACATTGTCCTTGGCATTTTTGAATCGGATATACGTTCCTGATATTCATTCAACCCACTCGATCCTCCTGCAAGAATAAAAACACCCAACGCTAATTTTAAAATATGAAGATCTAAACTTCCAGTATACACAATATACCCTGTGATCGCTGTAAAAGTAACCGCCAGCGAAACCTTATATTTTATTAAAGTCAGAATAGCATGAACCGAGAATGATTTCATTTTAATGTTTTAAAATATTCAACAATTAAATGAATATCTTTATCGGTAATAATTTCTTTATAAGATTTCATTAAATTCGGTGGATATCCGTTCACTATATCTTTGTTTGGTTCAAGTATTGATGTTTTAATATAGGTACTATCGGCGATAACTTTATGGTTTGTGCCATTGGTCGACACTTCAACAGTTGAGCCATACAAGCCTTTAAAAGAAGGTCCTACCAATTTACTTCCATCAACCGAGTGGCAGGCAAGACAGCCGTTTTTTTCAATTACTTTAAGCCCCGGACTCTTTACGCCTTGTTTTACAGGCAAAGCTGTTATCCACTTTTCATATTGATTATCGGGCACAATTCTAATGATGGCCGACATGTACGAATGGCTCACCCCACAATAAGCCGAACAAAGCAAATCGAAATCTCCTAACTCACCCGGAATAAACCAACAATAATTATTCTTACCCGGAACCACATCTTCTTTTATTCTGAAAGCAGGAACAAAAAATCCATGGATTACGTCCTTTGAAACCAAATCAATTCTAACTGCTTTATTTATTGGTAAAACCAGTGTGTCGGATTCTTTATTGCCTGGATATTCAAATGTCCATTTCCACATCCTGCCTATTGCCTGCACGTGCATGGCATTTTTAGGATCCTGTCGCATGGGTAGAAACCCTTGCCAACCGATATAAAACATAAAAATGACAAGGATGATCGGCAAAGTTATCCAGGTAGTTTCCAGGATAATATTGTCCTTTATCTGTGTTGCTTTCGGATTTTTCTTCTTATTGTATTTTATAATGAAATAAATCATAATTCCGGTGAAGGCCACCAGAAAAAAAACGGAGAAACCTCCTATTATCAGGAAAGCTTTATCAACACCATGAACAAAATTCGATGCGTTACTGAACATAATTAGTTTCGGATTACAAGTTAGAAATCAATAAAGTAAAATTAGAAAGAATACCGGGTCAACGATAAGCGTAATCGATAAAAGTGATCAGAACGATGACTGCATAAAGTACAAAAATCATAGCAACAAGTATCCTTAGCAATACACTTTCATATTTTAAGTGCATGAAATAGGTCAGAATCATAAATCCTTTTACTCCGGCAATCAGGAGTGCAACAGTTACACTAAAAGCTCCCAAATGGAATGATGTCACTGTGATCGTTAGGAACGTCAGAAACATAAGCACTAACACAACTCGTGCCAGAGTTTTGTATTCAGTTATATGTGAAACATTATTTGCCATATTAATTTAGTTTTCTGTGTCAATTCTTTACTCAAAGCTCAAAGCTCGATGCTCTAAGCTATTAAGTGATTAAATACAACAACGGGAATAAGAATATCCATATTAAATCCACCAGATGCCAATAAAGAGCCCCGTTTTCAAGATGAATGTATTTTTGATAATTAAGGGTTCCTCTTTTAATTTTAAAGAAACACATAGTAAGCAACACCATTCCCACGAGGATATGAAGTGCATGCAATCCTGTCATGAAGAAGTACAAGCTGAAAAACAATAAATCTCCCCTGTCTAAATGAGGCATTAACGGAGATCCGGGATATAAACCATGTTCAAATTTTGTGCTCCACTCGATGTATTTATTGAAAAGAAAAACAGTAGCCATTAACAAAGTAACCGCTATCAATCGCATGGATAATTTTCTGTTGTTCTTTTGGATGGCGGATAATGCCATTGCAATGGTCATACTGCTGAATAAAAGTGCTATAGTATTAATGGCGCCAATAGTTACGCTCAACTCCAGGCTCCCTTCGTGAAAATTAGCAGGATATTTAGCCCTAAAGACAGTATAAACGAGAAACAATCCACCAAACAACAACAACTCAGTGAAAATAAAGAGCCACATCCCTAATTTGGATGCTTCGTCATCTCTGTGTACTTCTATATGTATTTCCTTTTCAGCCATACTATTCCATTTACTATTTATTCATTTACTATTTACTATTTTTTGTGTTCCGCGTTCTTCGTTATTCGTTCAGCGTTCAGTGTTATGTCTTCCATGTTCAGTCTTCCCATTTCTTTCTTACCTACTACCTACTACCTACTACCTACTACCTACTACCTACTACCTACTACCTACTACCTACTACCTACTACCTACTACCTACTACCTACTACCTACTACCTACTATCTACTACTTTACCTCTTACCTCATTCCTCATTCCTCATTCCTCATTCCTCATTCCTCATTCCTCATTCCTCATTCCTCATTCCTATTCATAGTCATACGGGTTCGCCTTGATTACAGGTGCTTCATCAAAGTTTTCAACCGGAGGAGGTGAAGGTATCTGCCATTCAAGTGTAGTACCGTGCCATGGATTTGCAGGAGCAATTTCTCCTTTTTTTGCGCCCTGCACTAAATTGTAAACCATCATAATCAAACCTGTTATTAATATAAATCCACCAATGGTGGAAATAACTTCTCCCGTTTGAAATTGTGGTAAATAATCGTAATATCTTCTGGGCACTCCTTCTATTCCTAAAATAAACTGAGGAAAATATAAAAGATTAAATCCAACGAAATTAATGCCCCATGCAATGGTAGCGCGTTTCATGTTGTACATCCTGCCGTACATTTTTGGAAGCCAATAATGAATGGCTCCAAAAAATGCAAATCCCATTCCTCCGAAAATTATATAATGGAAATGTGCAACAACAAAAGCCGTATCATGCACCTGCACATTCGTTGCTACCGAACCTAATAAAAGCCCTGTTGTTCCGCCGATGGTGAAAAGAAATATAAATGCCAGGGCATAAAGAAATGGTGGTTTTAGGTCAATAGAACCTTTGTACATGGTGGCAAGCCAGTTAAACACTTTAATGGCGCTTGGCACAGCCACCAGAAAAGTAAGAAATGAAAAGAACCAACGTGCCTGATCGCTCATTCCTGAAGTAAACATGTGATGACCCCAAACAAGGAAACCAACACCGGCAATTGCCAGACTCGATAAAGCAATGGCTTTATAACCGTATATCCTTTTTTGACAAAAAGTAGGAATAATTTCTGTAATAACTCCCAGTGCGGGTAAGATCATTATATAAACTGCAGGATGCGAATAAATCCAGAACAAATGCTGGAATAAAACCGGGTCACCTCCTAAATCGGGATTAAAGAATCCTATTCCGAAAAGACGTTCGGCAATCAGCATTAAAAGGGTAATTCCGACAATAGGGGTAGCAAGCAGTTGTGTCCAGGCTGTTGCGTAAATGGCCCACGAAAACAGGGGCATATTAAAGAATTTCATTCCGGGTGCACGCATCTGGTGTATGGTGACTATAAAATTCAAACCAGTCAGAATGGACGAAAAGCCAAGTACAAAAGCGGCAAATGTTGCCATGATCACATTTGTACCCGTTGTGGTACTGTACGGTGCATAAAATGTCCAGCCTGTATCGGGAGGTCCGTGTTGCATAAACTGGGAAGCTATTGCCAGCATGCAACCAATGATATAAATCCACCACGACATCCGGTTTAATTTAGGAAAAGCTACATCTTTTGCCCCGATTAATATCGGCAAAAAGAAATTTCCAAATACAACCGACAATCCCGGAATAACCACCATGAATATCATGATAATACCATGAACAGTAAATAATCCATTATAAGTCTGCGGTTTCATTATGGTTTCACCGGGAGCAATCAACTCGATGCGCATTAGCAACCCCATTATTGCTCCCACAAAGAATAATACCATGATAGCGTACAAATAGAGGAGCCCTATCCTTTTATGATCCAATGTGAAAATCCAGGAAAATATCCCTTTGTACTTACCGGGATCATCCAGATAACTTACATATTCTTTTCTATTCGTATCTGCCATATATTTTTAAGATATAATTAGTAAAATCTCCACCCTGACATGAATTAGACATGGAGATAAAATTTTTAATCATTAAGTCCTTTATAAATATTAATTGAACCAATTGAATCTTGTTGAAATATCTGATGTTACTATAATTTAGTTGTTATTTTGAACCATACCCCGGACATCACCTCAACACACTCCAAATGGAGAGGAAGTAAGAATGTTAATAAGTGAAACTTTCATTTTTTTTGCTTATATGAAATTTCATAAACCACGTCTTAACATCCCCCATTTAAGATACCTGAAGTCATAACAAAAATAGTTCATTCATTTAATTGAATTACATAAGTATTAAATAACAATTAAGGAATCGTAGATATTAAATGGTATGTTTATTAATCTACAAGAGCTTTAATTTCAGTATCCGGGCAATTATTAATTATTAATTGATAATTATTTATTATTTTTCTACCGATCTTAGATATTCAAGTACTGAACGGGCCTGTGTTTCAGTTAAATTTGGATCAGGCATCGGTAAATTCTTGAATTTTACGAGTAACCCTTTATAAACGGGATCAATCTTTTGCATTTTTGCTGTATTTAAAAGAACATTCATAATATATTCCGGCTTTCTTTCCTTAGACACATTTCTTAAAGCAGGTCCTATTTTATTCTGATCCAGCGTATGACAAGCCACACATTTTGAGTTAAATAAACCTTTGCCTAAATTAACCATTTGATGATTTATTGGTCCCATTTCTACTTTGGTTATCATCGCCTTTGGTTGCACTGCATCTACATTCATACTAATTAGCAAAAATGCAATTAGTGAGAATACTCCAACTAATGATTTACGATTCATAATTATCTATTTTTAATTTGTTTAACTGATTCAATCTCTTTAAAAACAAAGCCATGCCAAAAGGTATATGGTATTATTGTTAGCCGCATTTCTACCCATGCCATCGTAGTTACTACTACTTCCATCAAATTTTTGATATGACACATACTGTGCAGCAAATTTAGTATTATACCATGGCAAATACTCTATTTGAAATATAAAACCACTGCTGTTCGGTTTATTGTCACCATTTGGAAAATTGGCTACATCGGCACTGCCCGTATTATTAAAATAGCCTATTGTTCCACCACATCCGTTTTTAAAAAATAAATTCCCATCAACTTTAAAAGTTCTGAAATTATAATTAGTTTCTGCTGACAAATCACGAACCTCATTTTCGTTAATGAAAGATGAATGAAAGGAAAAAGATCCATATGACAAACTACGTTCATATTGTAAATCAAAGCCCATATCAATAAATTTATCTAAAGCTCCTGAAATTCCTGCAAGATACTGCGTAGAAGCAATCCCAAAGGTGCCTAATTCTAAGTAATTTTTATCCCATTCGTGTTGGATTGCGATTCGCCAATAAGGTATAAAACCTTTAACTACATTTGTATTGGTCGTATCCGGCGGATTATCTGCCCCTATTTGTGCTGAACGATAGGTAGAAAATTCAGCAAAAATCAAATTATTCAAAAGCGCATATGCTCCGAGACCTATGACCTGACCACCCAGGCTTTCAATCAAAGTTGATTTAGCAGGAAAAGGAGCTGTTGAAGCGCTTGCATAGGGAAATCTCCATGCAGGTGAAGTATTCCAAAGGTCCTGTGATGTCGGATTGTTATTTAAAGTCAACCCGTAAAGCAAGCTGTTAGTACCAAAACTTGTAGTATTTGCATACCGGATATCCGCATTATCCATTCCAAAACTTCCATCAGCATAAGTCATTTGAATAAATGACCCGATATGAGGAGTAATTTGTCCTGAAAAAAACAAACTTAATTGTTGTGGAAATTGGCCTGAATTATTTTGTTGCCCAACCACATCTTTTGCAATACTCGTAAAAGATGATTGAACCATAACTGACAAAGGTAAATTATTTAATAAATTTAATCTTGTTCTGGGTTTTAGTGTATCTCCCTGATCATTAATTGTACTTGCTGTAGTCAAAGTATAACCATTCTCTTTAAATTGCCTTCCAAAGGAATTCAATTCCGGGAATGATGTGTGGCATGCTGTACAAGACATTTGTGTCTGACGTGCATAGCTCGGTAATGATTTTACTGTATTAAATGGTGACAAAACAATAATCAAAATAATTATCCACTTTGTAAAATGATTTTTAATAAGGTAGTTTTTCAAAAAAGCAACTTGATACGAGTTCCTTCTTAACCAATTCTGATTGTTTTTCATAATAAATAAATTTAATGTATGCACGTTTAATTACATATTTTCAATTCGTCTAAATTTATTTTTTGACCATTGCAGGTGTCGAATGTATAAAGTTGCATTCTTTCCTGACGAGGTGTCTAAGTTAAACCATACAGGTTTAAATTGCCATTATTACATTGTAAAATATTACCTGATATTCAGGTCGATAATCATTTAAATTTAATACGGTTATTTCTGTCGTTGTTTTTCTTTTTAGGTTTAATCAGATACACTACAATGAATACTAGTATAAAGAATAGCATAAGTATTCCGGCAATTTTCAGGACGTCCAGCGTATATCGCTGACCCTGTGGATCGTAACTGTAACAAAGTAACAACACTTTTTGAATGGTAGGCCGGGGTTGTTCTTTGTTTGCTTCAATAAGAGCCATTTTGAAATCAATCGGCTGAAACGTGATTCCATATAAATAGCGTGTTATCATCCCGGTTGGGCTTACAGCGATAATAGCAGAAGGATGTACAAAATCCAACCCTACTGCTTTAGTAATAAAACCGGTGGAATGCGTGATTTTAAATATGGTGGCACTATCGGTAGTCAGAAAAATCCAACCATCACTGTTTCCTTTTGCGTAACGTTCGGTAAACCGTTTCTTTTTGGCTTTTGCCTTTTCAGGTGTATCCCTGAAATTGAAACTTATTGTAATGACCTGATAGTCTTTTCCAAGCTTAAGATCAGTTTTTTGAATAACGGTTCCCAATCCTTCAAGTAGCGGGGAACAAAGTCCCGGGCAATCGAAATAAACAAACGATAAAATGGTAGGCTTATTGATCAATTTCCTGAGTGTGACAGTATCAAACTTATCATTGACAAATTTCAAATCCAGCGGTATGGTTTTACCAAGATGTTCTACAATACCAACTTCAGGTGTTTTATTAACCTGGGCATATGTTGTACAGGTTAAACTGATAAAAAAAATAAAAATAAAACAGAGATTTTTTTTCATTTTTTGTTTATTTACGTTTCCCTTTTTTTTGACTTAATTCTAATTCTTTAAGTGCATCCGAATAAAGAGCAATCATAATTGCACCTCCCATTAAAGCGGTATCTTTCAAAAGTTCAATTAAGGATGTTTGTACTATTTTTGGGTCTGCATCAAATAATCCCGGAATATGAATAGTAACAATAAAAATAAACAAAAACCCGGCAAGTCCAAAACAAACAAATTTTAAGTTGTAATTTAAAATAATAAATATGCTTGCCAGTATTAATATTGCACCTGTCAAAAGGATCGTATAAGCCCCGCCCGGAATAAAAGAAGACATCATTCCGACAAAAACATTAGTCATTAAAAAATGATTTAGTCCCATCAATCCAAATGGGAGTGCAAAAAGAATCCGTCCAATAATTGCCAGTTTTTTCATATTTTTAATTTTTTATTTCACCTGTTTTTCTTAATTTATATAAACTATAAAAAATATACAAGAATACTGAAAGAACAATCATAAGACAAAATGAATACGTCAAAAGAAGCCAGATTGGTGCTTTAGCCATCACATTCCAGATAGCTCTTTTTTCAGTTAATGATGGTTTATCTGTAGGAACACCGATTTTATAGTTATTTTGAATTTCTTTTTCACCGTAATTATCATCGTTTAATTTTACTATTAAATTCAGGTTTCCATATTTATCTCCGGGTAAGTCTGTCGGAAAATTAAATTCTGCAACGCCATTATTATCGGTCTTAATGGTTTTTTCTATTTGCAACTGACCAAAATACCTTTTTACATAAAGTGAAACTTCTGATTTCTTCAACAAAACGACACCTGATGGTTCATTCGCTGTAACCTGAACTCTGACAATATGAGTCTTAGAGTCGTATAGAATATTCAGCTTTACAAGGTTGCTTTTTGCCAGATTTATTTTTTTTGAAACAACCTGTACGTAATTCTTATTAAAACTCCTGATAAATGAAATTACTTTCCATCTCTGTTCTACCGAAAGAACAGTTGCAAACGAAGGCATTATTATTTTACCGGTGGTGATTATATAAAATAAATCTCCATCAGTACGTTTTTGAGTTATAGTGCCGGCCAAATCGGGAGGAGCCGGATTAAATGATTTCAGTCCATTCCCTTTTCCGGGATTACCATGGCAAGACATGCAATTTTGGGTAAAAATAGCATCCCCTTCTTTGGCAGTAGTAACTGTAAATTGAATATAACTGTTTTTGGCACTTGCAACCGCAGGAATGTTCCAATTCTCTGCAAAAGATTGAAAGCAAAATAACGAAAACAGGACTATTGTGAAAATTCTATGAACGATATTATTTTTATACATAAGCTATTATATCAATATTATATGTTTAAACAAGTCCTCTACTTTCAATTACTTTCTACTTACTAACTACTACTTACTACCTAATCCTTACTACTTACTACTTACTACTTACTACTTACTACTTACTACTTACTACTTACTACTTACTACTTACTACTTACTACTTACTACTTACTACTTACTACCTACTACCTACTACTTACTACCTACTACTTACTACTTACTACTTACTACTTACCTCTCTCTCCTCATTCCTCACTCCTCACTCCTTCCTCCTTCCTCTCTTCCAATTCTTCAATGGCTTCCTGAATCGGAATGATAGGTATAACTTTCGATAAAATTGTAATTATTATCAGAGTTAATATCATTGGTCCGACAGTTATTAATATTTCATCTAATGTAGGCGTATAGTGCTTAAAAATAGTAGGAACATCCTGAATTGGAATATATGGATGTTCCTGAGAGGGAACAACAATAATATATCGTTTAAACCAGGCTCCAACCAATACAAATATGGATATAACCATAATTGGCAACGGTTTTCTCAATTGTTTAAATAAGAGTAAAATGATGGGTAAAATAAGTCCCAGTATTTGAGTACCCCAGAATAACAAGGCATGGGCACCTGTAAATAATTCATTCAAATGAATGGCATCAAATTTCTTCATTTTATAACCGGGAACCATGAATTCGTTCAAATTGAAATACAAATAAACCAACGATACAAGCACCAGAAGTTTGCCCATATTATCAAAATGCATATCGGTAATATAATCCTTCAATTTATAATTTTTTTGATAAAAATACATGCCGATAATAACAGCAGCACAACCTGCCACAAAAGCTCCTGATACAAAGTACGGCCCAAAAACAGATGAATCCCATCCGGCTCTGGATGTATTGGCAAAAAGCCACGAGGTGACTGTATGAATTCCTAATGCTACCGGTATAATTAAAATGGCCAATACACGGATTGAATTTTTGATGATTTTTTGCTGTTCAACTGAACCCGTCCAGTTTAAGGAAAGTGCTTTATAAATTTTGCGTGGTAGACCCGGAACATTTTCAAGTTTATCATAACAGATTTTTAAATCCGGAATCAGTGGCAAGTAGAGCAAGAGTGCGCTTATAACCACATAGATAGAAACAACAGTAATATCCCAGAAAATCGGCGATTGTACGCGGCCATAAATAATAACATTGAGCAGCCTGTCAGGACGACCCATATCCGAAATAATTACCAAACCAGCCACTGCAGCAAATGCAAAAGCAACGATTTCTGAAATACGGGTCAGAGGAGCAGCCCATTTAATTTTCAATAGTCCTAGCACAGCTGTCATTAGCATCCCTATTAAACTAACGGCAACAAAGAAAACAAAATTGGAAATATACATACCCCACGAAATATAATCGCGTATTCCGGCAACTCCCAACCCATTTTTCAATTGGTCTACATACGCAATTAAACAAACAATGAGTGAAATTCCCAATATCCCCATCCAAATGATGAATGATTTATTTAAACGGATATGTCTGAGCAGGTCAGATGTAATATTGTCTGATGTTGACTGTTGAACCATACTATCTTTAAGTTTACTCTCAACCCGAAAGGGGAGTGAGATTATTTTAGTATTCTGAATTTAATGCGTAATAAAGTTCTTATTTGTACTACTATAAACTGCATTTAATCCCTTTAGGGATTTGTGGTCATCCTTTTTGTTGTTCTTCAGCTTCCGGTTTATCTTTATCCTGGAATGGATACGTTTTCCCTTTGGGTGGCAGATAATAGACCCTTGGTTTAGTGCCCAGTTCTGCCATTAACCTGTATCCTCCGTTATCTTCCAGCAGTTTTCTGAATCGTACCGTTTCCTTGGTAGTGCCATTCGTAACAGCGTCTTCATTTTCGTCACCAAAATAAAAAACACCGTTTGGACATGCTGAAACGCAATAAGGCAATTTATCCTCTCTCAGGCAATCGGCACTGAACAGACACTTCGTAATGGTACCTTTTCGTTGGGGAATGTTCAACTCCACATTATAAGTTTTATTTTTATCCTGTTCATCATACAATGGTTTTGTCCAGTTTAAATAACGGGCACTATACGGACAGGCGGCAATACAAAACCGGCAACCGATACAACGTTCATTATCAATTAATACAATTCCATCGGGGCGTTTATAAGTGGCATCTACCGGACATACAGCTACGCATGGCGGATTGTCACAATGTTGGCATTGTTTCGGCATATAATAGGGAGGAGTATCAATCGATTCCTGCATCTTGTGCGTTCTGATATGCGATTGTTCCGGTCGGAGATGGTGCGCAGCCTGACATGCACCCATGCATTTTCGGGCGTTCCTGCATTTAGAGAGATCAATCACCATCACCCAGCGTTTGCCCGGGATACCTTCTCTACCCTCTTTTTGAAGATAGGTAAGAATTTCTTTTTTTGATTTTACAACTTTAGTAGTATCTTTCCTGTCAATTTCTATCAGCTCATTTTCGGCTGTCAGCACCTTTATTCTGTCAATTTGTTTTTTCCGTTTATCATAATTAATTCCGGCAAAAATGGCAGAGCCACCTATTAGTGCGCCAACTCCAACATATCCAAGTTCTTGTAAAAACTCTCTTCTTGTTTTCTTTTTGGGCTTTTCTTCTTTTTCACTCATTCTGCCTTAAATTAAAATTAGTAAATAGAAATCGTATCTAATAAAAACAAATCCGGTACAATGGAAACTTGGTTTAACTGTTTTAACAGCACTAATAAGATATAAATATCATTTCATCTTTTATTTTAGTATACGATGCAAATATATAATAAAGATTTTATTTTGCAAACATAAATATTGACTAAAAACACACAAATTTTAAATTAATCCAATTTTAGAATTATCACATTTAAATTTCCGTTATAAAATGAATTTGATTTTAAATTTCTTTGAGGATACTATAGGTAAAAAAACAGTAAATCTAGTATAAAAGATATAAAGATATGCTTTGTTTCTACAATATAAACAGGTGTTATGAGTTATTCTGTATCGTAAATTTAAAAACACATCATTTTTACGTTCTGACTTTAAAATTATCCCGGTAAATTGAATTATCTTTATCAAAGATTTGATATCTATTTCCTGACAAGGGATAGTAAGTACAGAAGATTGATAAGTTAAACCACTATAAAACAATATTCTCTTATCTGTGTAAATCATTCTTATCTTATCTGTGTAAATCTGTATTATCTTATCTGTGTAAATCATTCTTATCTTATCTGTGTAAATCTGTATTATCTTATCTGTGTAAATCTTTAAACAAATTAAAATTATGGGACTATTTGATTTATTATTTGGCACATCAAAAAAAAATGATCAGGGAGCTGATATAGCAGCTAAACCTGAAGAATTGCTCATTCCTGAAGTGAAAGATTTAAACGGCATTAATGATGCTGTTCCGGTAACAAAGGAATCTGAATTGACGGTTTCAATGCCCTTGGATGAAATCTATAAGTATTTACGCATCGATTTTGAAAGCCGGGGGTATGATGATGCGATGAGCAATCCTGACATTTCCTACAGGGATATGAACAAACTACTCCTGGTAAGTAACCTGAAAGTACTCTTTAAACAGGTGAAACAAATTTACATCGATAACTTAAAAACTACTGATTTTCATATCAAATCACGCGAACAGGCAGGATTGATTGATATCGTTGAATTACTTAAAAACAGAAAAGAGACACTCGAAAATCATTTGACAGAAATCAACAAGATGGAAACTGATCTTGAAAACAATGTGGATTATATGGTTGGCATGTTGCTGTCATACGAACGTGGTTTTTTAAGAGGTCTTGCAGCTTTGTCGTTAGAAACACTTAAATTACAACGATAATGAACTGGTGGCAAAAATTCGGGTGTTTCCTCATAGGCTGGAACCCCAAAATTCTTATGAATTGCACCGAAGCAAGTCATAAAGCGTTGAAAAAGTATACTGCGTCGATTCTGATTCTGGTATTTATCTGGGGTTCGACAGGTTATTGTTTTGCCGAACGGTATCTGACAGTTACAACATGGTGGGGCTGTGCTCTGACAGCACTTTCGTTTATCATTATTGTGATTCAAATAGAAAGGCACGTGATTTTAACGGTTGGGAAGAATAAATTACTGACAACTTTTCGTGTCATCCTGGCTGTATTTATGGCTTTAATTGGTTCGGCAATACTCGATCAGATTATATTTAAAAATGATGTGGCAAAAGTATTAATCGAACTGAGAACCGATCAGGCAAAAGTTATTGCAGGCAAGCGTCAACTCACTATTCAGGGGGAGATCAATAAACTTACCGCTACAGTCGATTCACTCGAAAACATCAATACCAGATTGAATGACGAAGTAGCAAAACACCCTACAGTGGCTGTAACAAATGTCACTACAGAGCGTGTTCCCGTAACCCAACCGGATGGCACCCGAAAGATTGAAACAAGAAGTACGGTGTCACTGCAGCATGTGGCAAGTACGCGAATTGAACAAATCAGGACAAATATAACGACCATCAATACCTGCAGTACCCGGCTTGAAAAGCTGTATAACCAGAAAATTAATGTGGAGGAAACGGTACGAAAAGAACTGGAGGAAAATGCCGGGTTCCTGGAAGAATTGAAAGCTATGATTATCATTATCAAGAGCGACCTGGTGGCCGGTGCTTTCTATTTTATCTTATTTGCCTTTATATTCTCACTCGAATTGCTGGTAGTCATGAGCAAAGTAGGTGATAACAAATGCGATTACGATTTAATTATCGAACACCAACTGAATGTGAAAAAGAATTCGTTGGATGAAATGATAAAGAAATAACAACCTCACCCCCTAACCCCCTATCCTACCTCACCCCCTAACCCCCTCTCCTTAAGGAGAGGGGGAATAAGAGAAGCCCTACAAAAGTAAGGCTTCTCTTTTTTGGACGTATCAAATAATCTCATACTTATCTTATTTTAAAACCTTATTTTTGTATTCCCACCCTTAATAGAAAAGCAGGCACCCCACACCCCAACCTATTATCTCATTTTTTAAAGCATATTAATACTGGAATTAAAAATAAAAAACGACACCTGAATTTGCTAGAAGTCAGGAAGTTTGAATTTCCTTTTTTCTAAAGCATCTTATTCAGTTGATATATTTTCTTAATCTGTGTAAATCATTATTCTTATCTTCGAAAATCAGATTATCAAAATGTAAGCAATCTCCGCCTTTTACATATCAATTGTTCATTCGGGGTTTCCTTGGACTTCCTTTGGACTTCCCTTCCGGTCACCTTAGGAAATCCAAAATAGCAAAAAGAAATTGACACAGCAATTTACATAGCAAAATGATAGTTGCTAAGAATGGTAGATATCGTTTTTAGGGGAAAAGTTTTATTATATCGGATTGTACTCTAAGTTTTTAGCAATGTGATTGCAAAACTGATGCAAAAATAATAAATATTTTTTATTTCAGATAGAATCTTCTTTTTTATTCTCGAAATAATTGATCAGTATCCTGACAGTTATACAAACAGAATAAATTTAAATGCTCACCTAAAAATCCTGAAAATTAAAATCAACAGACTAAATGATATTCAACAGGGTATAAAAAAGAAAAAATTAGAATCTGTGATTTTTAGCCGGTATTGGTTTTTAAAATTTTATCCGTATTTTTGAAAACAAATTTAATTCAAAAAAAAGAATGAAAAAAATTACAACATTTCTTATTGTGTGTACATTTTCGGGTTCCATGATGGCAAGCCCGGCAGATCCGTACAAACCTGACAACAATTCTCCACAGGCTATTTCAGGATACAAAATGGTATGGAATGATGAATTTAATATTAAAGGAAAACCGGATAGTACCAGCTGGAAATATGAAAAAGGATTTGTGAGAAATCATGAAATCCAATGGTATCAGCCGGAAAATGCAAATTGCAATGGAGGTTTGCTGAAAATTGAAGGAAGGCGTGAAAAGTTTGCGAATACGCGATATGAAAAGGGAAGCAACAATTGGAAAAGGAATCGCGATAGTATTAATTATACAGCCGCCAGCATCAATACTGCCGGGTTGCATTCGTGGCTATATGGTCGCTTTATTGTACGGGCCCGGATTCCGGCTGTAAAAGGTGCATGGCCTGCCATCTGGACATTGGGCAACGATCATCCCTGGCCTTCGAACGGCGAAATAGACCAGATGGAATTTTATCAGATTAAAAATGTCCCTTCTATCCTTGCTAATGTAGCCTGGAGTACTGGACCACGGAACTCAGCCAAATGGAAAGGATCGAACAGGCCGTTGACCCATTTCACTGACAAAGATAAAGACTGGGCAAATAAGTTTCATATCTGGCGCATGGACTGGGACAAGGATTTTATCCGCCTGTACCTCGACGATGAATTGCTGAATGAAGTTGACCTCTCTAAGACGATTAATCCCGATGGATTTAATCCGTTTCATCAGGCGGAATATATCTTACTAAACCTGGCGATTGGCGGGGATAATGGCGGTGATCCGTCACAAACCGTTTTCCCGATTGTTTACGAAGTCGATTATGTAAGAATTTATCAGAAGAAATAAGAACCTAACCCCATAACCCCCTCTCCTACCTCACCCCCTAATCCCCTCTCCTCAAGGAGAGGGGAATAAGAAATGCAGTTGAACTAAATTCTTACATTTTGAATCTTTATCAGCTTTTTTAAATAAACTAATAAGGTTTGGTTTGTTGGTGTACAGGTTTTATAATAAGGTTTTTAAAGAATAAAACCTTATCATTATTTGTCAATACTCTATACAACTTGTCGTAATAAGCTATTATTCAGCGGATAGAAATTCCTTTTCTCAGACTTTTATAATAATATGTGTAAATCTGTGTAATCTGTGGACAATTTCTTGTAATTTCTTTCTTTTAAACATTTCATTCTAAAATCCAAAATCCAGGACGATCCGGATTCCGGTTTTATCGATATGGGGATGATTGAGATAAGTCAACCGCCATACGTAATCGACCCTGAGTATCTTAAAAATATTCTCCAGCCCTACCCCGGCTTCCATATAAGGCTCTTTCCCCATACTATAGGAACCTGAAGGGAACTTAAAGAGATCATTGCTTTGAGCAGGATCATTCTGTGGGCTCAGACTTCCGTACATGCCACGGAAAGAAACAATCTCCCTTAATTTCAGATATTGAATCAGCGGAATCCTGTTCAGGATAAGCCCGTTCATATTGTAATTTAAATCCCATGATACATACCGGTCGTTGATAAACTCCAGCGCATTCATATTCGAATAGGTATCGTACTGAACAATATACGAAAGATTTGCATTGGGGATAATAAGTAGCGGAAAGGGTGATTTCGACCAGACCTTACCTGCCCGGAGTATAACATTCGCAGTTCCATATTCCGAGAACCAGTATCGTTTCTGAAATCCGATTTCAGTATGACTGACATTATAGGTTGAACCCAACAGACCTTTCAATGCTACAGTATGTGAAAGGGTAAATACCGGTGCATTTCGTGTAATGGAATAGCGTTTGCCCGGAGTCTGATAGATTCTCTCTCCCGGTGCATAACGGAGTCTGAACTCAGCTTCACCCATCGAAAACGAAGGTATATTTTCACCTGAAGTATTATCTGTTAACGGGAGATACCGGGTTGCAAAATCGGTGCGGTACCTTACATCCAGACCATACGAAAATTGCGAATAGAATTCCTTATTATAGCTTAATTCTCCTTTCCGTTGGTAAGTGACTTTGTCATCAGGCAATCTTTTAAGCGAGAGCAAAATATTGTCGGCCGATTCGTTATAATGTTGCCCCAACCTGTTCAACTCGTAGCTGTAAGTTGCACGGATAGAATTGACAGGAAACTCATTGGCCTGCTTTTTTTTCTTATCAAAAGAGTATTCAATTTCTGCAAGGTATTTCGCTTTTTGATCATTTGTTCCATACGCTACATACCCTTTTCCAAACCATTGGTCATTCAGGCCTGCAGTAGTAAAACCTCCGGCACGAAGACGGATTCCTTCTACCGAATTTGAACTGAGAGTCGAATAAACCGGACCCAGAGTGATTTTATTGTTTTGAGGAGATGTATCAATATAACCGGTAAGCAAAGCGGAAAAAACTTTTTCAGTGACATAATAAAAAGGATCTTTACGCAGGCGTTCAAGCATAATCCCTACTGTTTTCCCTTTTGAATAGGTTGAATCCTGAAAAGACTCTGCCCAATAACTATCCGGTTTGAACTCATTTTCCGACGGAATTGTATTTTCTTTTTCTTTGAAAACAGACATATCGGAAGGCTTTAAAAAGGAATGGCCTGAATAGGAACTGGATCTGCGGGCATAAAATCCATTGATAAATGAAAGGACAGAAAATTCCACTTCAATATCATCATGCATCAAAAGGCGTGTACCATTCGGAGCACGGTTAAATTCCTGTTCAATGCTCATGTCCTGTATAAAATTCAGGTTTATATCCTTCGGAAAATTGAGTTTTACTTTCTTTACAAAATAAGTTGAATCGAGAGTGATATACAAATGGCCTGTAAAACCCGGGGATTGGGAGGAAAAAGGAACAAATGCAAGATCGGCACACTTCTCTCCTCCTACGATCACAGTATCCATCAAAAAGTATTTATAAAAATCAGGTGCGACGTTTGAAAGGGGGCTAACGAAAGGCCGTAGAAAGAGTTGAATGTTATTGCTGTAAATATCAACATCTTTAAATACTTCCCCTAAAACATGATCGACACCTTCTTCAGGAAGCATTTCATCAATACCCGAATTCTTTTTAGCCTTAACAACCTTTTTCTCTACCCTTGGTGATCGTTGGAAGTATACATCTTCCACCAGCTCTTTTGATGAAACCGGGAGAACAGGCTTGCCCGATAATCCGGAAGTATCGATATAGCTCGTCAGAAAAGGATACTTATGAAGAAGCCTTTTATTTTTTTCTTTTCGAAAGTTATTCAGTGCTATAGTGATCCTCTCAGCATGTTGAAAATGATAATATTCTTTATTATAGGGATTATGCTGATTTTTAGATTCAATGACTTTCCTTACAAAATCAACTGCAGGATTCCCTTTTTTATTATATTTTAGCTTCTTAGGTTTGATAACAACTTCAGAAATTTTATAATAAGCCGGAGCTAGTCGAATCCTTACATGTGTGGATTCCCCGGTAACGAGTGAAATGGATTTTTCTTTATATCCTATGGAACCTGCAGAAATAAGCCGGGTAGAATATGGGACTGTGATGGAAAATTTACCTGAATTGTCGGTCATGGTCCCTACAGTACTTCCTTTCAGAGATACTGAAATAAAAGGCAAAGGTTCCCCCGTAATGGAATCTGTTACAATTCCTCTTATTTTTGTTTGAGCTCCGGTATTATTGGAAATAGTACAGAGCATTATCAGGATGATCAGAAATGAGAAAGAGTTCCTACGGGTCATCATTAATCGTATAGTAAATTGAAAAAGCAAATGGGTTGAAAGAATAATATTAAATGGATCATTGTACAAATATAAACATTATTCTTAACAACCCGCTGATTGGTTAAAAATCACTGAAATGCCAAAGGAAAATAGATTTCAGACTGCAATGGGATTCATTTCTATAAAATTGATCCATCACAATAAAAGGAACACAAATTAGTTGAAAAAAGAATGAGCAACGAGTCCTCTCGCTTTCATACTGTTAAGATAAGTAGTTGAAATTTTCGGAGTAAAAAACGAATTTTATTTTTCAAAGGTATTGCAGAAATGAAAATTTGCCTTATCTTTGCACCGCATTAGAAAACAATGCCCAACAATTCAACAATGGTTCGGTAGTTCAGTTGGTTAGAATGCCGCCCTGTCACGGCGGAGGTCGCGGGTTCGAGTCCCGTCCGGACCGCAGTTAAAAAACGCTAAATCCTTATAATAAGGGATTTAGCGTTTCTGTTTTTATATTATTGCCGACTTATTGCCGATATAATAAAATAAATTACCCCATTTGGGATCGCCTCGCAGTAAAATCGTCACATTATTGTGGTTGTTGGCATAAATTATCGACTATTCATTTTTGCCTCTCTTGCCGAATTTCATCAGAAATTCTTTTTTCGACCTTTTCCCATTCATTTTTGAACTTCTCTCTCAATTTAGCCTTTTTGTCTCTTCCATTCTTCAAACTCAGGTTTTTCAGTAATTATCTTTTTTAATGACTCTTCCTTATATAAAAAGAGGTTTTCTGCTTTTGTTCCTAAAGGATTATTCATGAGTTAATAATTTATAGATACAAAGGCTTAAACCATGATTATCACAGAAATTGTTTCGGCTTCTTTGTGTTGAGTTTTTCTACTGACTCCGGTGCTCAAATAAAATGCCAGTGAGTTTAAATTTTTCACTTTGGAAAAATTATCTATGAAATAGTGTGCAAAAGTTGATGTTGACTTATCGAGTTTTAGATTTTGAATATCACTTTGTTTCAAATTGTCAATACTCAATGCAATAGTTGCTGATTGATTGTATGACGAAATGGAAACCTCTAAATTATCTTTATATGCTGAAAGAGTTTTTTTTGTCTCTGGAGTCTTCATGATAATTGGATTAAAGCCCGGGCATGTCAACAAAAGTCCATTTTCAAGCTCAACAATGAGTCCTTTTTCAATGAGTATTACATTATATTTTCTCATAGTAGTAGTTGACATATGTAACAGTTTGGCTAATTGTCTTTGCGAGTAACCACAAAACATTGTATTTACATGTGAAACACTAAATAATCGAATTAAATAGCCTTTAATACTATGTTCAACATCAACATCATAAAACTCACGGTGAATCATTCTGAAAGGCTCCGGATCTATAGGCAAACGAAATTTATAATAATTTCGTTTTATAGGGTTGGTTGTTGCAGTTCCAGCAATTGGTACTGTTCTAATTTCAACATCGTTTGAAGCTCTTAATTTATCAGTAAATGAGGTTTTGTTTTCGTAATTGAAAGGTGATTCTCTAACAAAATTAGCTAATTGGATTATAGTTGTGTCGGTCAGGCCAGTAATCTTGTCAGCGGTTAGCGAGAGTACGAAAACGCGATATACATCTGTAGTACATAATAAACCATTCAGAATAAGTGAATTTGGAAGAACTGTATAACTTTTAAATGGAAGTTTAGGAGAATTTGCCATTATATCCAAGTTTGTGTTTGTGAAACAGTTATGACTTCAAATATTTAAATCTTTCAGTCACAGAGGTTCGATTAAACGATTACCTTTAAAAATCCAAATTGCTTATGAAAAATAAATACATTGCAAATGTATTTATTCTGAAAGTAATAATGTAGTTATAATAATGAAGATTAGGGGTTTACAAACGCACTAAAAAAGGTAAATAAACGCACTAAAGATATCAACTTGACAATACATCCAAAGCTTTTTTTTTAGTTTAGGAAAGAAAAGTATAAATTTCAAAAGGAAATAAATGCTGATTGACAAATTTCTGCTTTAATTGCAAAGATAATAAATTTACACAATAATAAAATAACAAAAAAAAAAGCCGCTCCGATATGGGGCGACTTTTTTGCAAACACAAACTTTTAAACATTAATTGATAATTACAATTGAACGGAACTTAAATGAATACTGTCTGAAACATTTTTACCATCTTCGGAAATAAATCCTAAATATACTTCTACTGTATCATTTACCCAAATTGATGGTAGTTCAAAATCAACTGTTCCCAATATACGAGTAGTTGTATCCATTTCATATACAGCAGAAAATTTAGTACCATTATATGCTAAAATCATAGCTTTATCTGTACCCAATGCGGTGCCCGATCCTGAATTGTCTATCCAGTCAATTTTAACTGTAGTACCAACGGTTTTTTCGGCGGTTGCTTGAATAACTGATGTAAGTGATCCACGAGAAACTAAAACTTTACTGTAATCTATCTGAAAGTCCGGGGACGTGCCTGTAACTGCATTCAATAATACTTGTGACATTGCAGCATTAAAAGCAGTTTGTTTAGTTGTAAACAGCTTATAACCTGTACGTAAAAACGGTGTGATTGGCTGTAAAAAATGTAACGCTGTAGTAAATTTAGAACGTTGCGATACTTGTTTTTCTGTTTTTGGATTAGATGGTATTGTATGGACACGCATATAACTAATGCCTTTCCAATTTCCACCTACTACTTGACCAACTTTTCCGCTGAATCCACCCAGGATGCCTTGATTAATTTTTCCCATAATAATAAGATTTTTTTGTTATTTATAATTTTTTCTTAACTTGGATCAGGTATGGAGAAAACATGAATGGAACATGGTTTCTTTCCTAATCTCTTGAGTACAAAGTTAATAAATAAATTTATAAAAAAATCATAAATGGTTATATATCAGTATTATATGCGCCAGGAGCTTGTAGAATGAAACAATGAGTACTTAATAATAGACAATTGTTTTTTTTGAGGACAATGCATACTTTCATGACTTTCATGGGTGAAAACACCGTGAAACGAATGTATCTTGTTTTTGTAAATTATCTGAATTTTGTATTTCAGGGCGTTTTTAGGGACTTTGTTGATTTTGGGTGGAGTTATTGGCTTTTTAATTTTATGACAACTATGAGCTATTTATGCCTCAAAAAACCTATATTTTGAACCTTGTTAATAGTAATGAATTTGATATACTGAAAAATTATGAACTACCGAAAACTAAATTTTAAACACTTTCTTTCTCTTTCTTTCTTCACACGAAGTGTAAACCATCTTTCTCTTTATTTTTTTTCATGTAGAAGTTTATAATTGACGATAGTAATTCACATTATATTGCACGAAGTGCCAGATTCTATACAAATTGTTCTTATTTTTTTTCGAAAGTGACACCGGGGCTCGAAGTGTCACCGAAAAAAAATAAGAACATTTTGTGGCCGCTGTCCCCTATTCGGCAAAAGCTCTTCGGCAAAAACCACCTTTGAATACTATAT
>Ga0302186_10000555_pt1 | contig 33138 bp, 19 predicted proteins | sample II_Bog_E1_2_FD_198782 | JGI IMG/M metagenome (GOLD analysis project Ga0302186, IMG submission 198782) | Peat permafrost microbial communities from Stordalen Mire near Abisko, Sweden - II_Bog_E1_1 | ecosystem: Environmental > Terrestrial > Soil > Wetlands > Peat | place: Sweden: Abisko... | reverse complement strand
AAATAAAATAAAATAAAATAAAATAAAATAAAATAAAATAAAATAAAATAAAATAAAATAAAATAAAATAAAATAAAATAAAATAAAATAAAATAAAATAAAATAAAATAAAATAAAATAAAATAAAATAAAGTTATTATTATTGCAAACTTTTAGTATAGTAGTCAAGAGAAAATAAACGATAACACATAAACGATAAACCATCTATATCCACCTTCACATATATTTAATTATATGTTTTTTAGAGGTTTGAATTGGTTTAAAACAATTGATAATCATCATTCTGCGTTCCTAAATTAATGGGCGCAATATTGATAACATTATTTTGTATGGATAAATTTTGAATAGAACACTCATCTGTGTTTGTTTTCATTGCTTCATCCTTGAAATATTCTTCTATTTCCGTTTCTTTATTAATCGCGGTATGTTCAGTTGTTTTTAGGTTCATCATTGCAATCATACCAATATCAATAACTACATCAAATGAGTTTGTTCCAAAACTACCTTCTTGCCCACACATAACACTTGCAGAAACACCAGTCATCGGGTCAATGAGTCCGTGTCTCGCCGCTTGAATAAACATTTCAGGTGTTTCTTCAAATGATGCTTTTGCAATGGGTCCTATATTATCATTATTAATGCCATGTCTATAAATAGATATTAGTTTATTTGTATAACACATGCGGTCGCAAAGAACACTAAAATGATGATAATTAATATATGTTCCATCAAAACTAATAACTTCAACAAATTCATTATAAATGGTTTGACGCGCGGCTTCAATACCAAGAACATTATAGACTTCAATAATGTCATTACTAATTGTTTTGTATTTATCAATATAATCCAAAGCCAAAACGTCCAATAAATTTGTGCCAGTAGTATCCAATACCCACTGTTCTTGTGGAATAAATGAACTATTGTGTTCAACTAATATATTTTTCACCTTGCGCATCATAACTTTGCGAATATTTTTTACTCCACGAATAACCACATTTTGCATTAAATTATCTTGGAAGTTTTTAAGAACATATATTTGGTCAAATTGGTCCAATGGTTTTTTATTGATTGTCGTTTTCATTGAATTCTGTTTCGTAATTTCATTCATACGAATACGGAATATGAGTTTATCGGCATTGTAGTCAGAATATACACATGAAATTTGGTCTGTATAAATATTATTTAATGTGAAATGAATGTCATCCATTGTAATATTTTTTTCCAACATTGTTTCTGGGTCCATTTCCATTCTTAATATCCATTTTGATTTTGATGCACCGCTATTATTTGCCAAATTAACATTTGCACATTCACTAACCATATTTTCAAATTCTTTAAATTGTGCAATAAATTCTTTATCAGTTTCAATGAGTGTATTCAAGTCATCAGGGTCAAAACAAATTTCGGTGGTTTTCACCAATTCTCCTAAAGTAGTGTGTTCCAATTTATACATAATTTCCTGTGCGATTTCCTTTTTAATTCGGTCTTCTGGTTTTAAGTAAATCGTTAAGGATGGACTTTTGATATTTTCGGACAATGATAGGATTTCTTCAATACGCGGAACCCCTCGTGTGGCATTTGTTTTGGATTGAACACCAATATGATGAAATGTATTTAATGTTAATTGAGTGCTTACTTCGCCAATACTTTGTGCTGCAACTGGACCGACCATTTCACCTGGTGCAACAATTGCGCGTTTATAGGTGAGTTTGATAGTGTCTAATAAACGGTGAATTGCTGCGCGATTAAAACGTTTAATAAGTAGCAAATCTTTAGGGGACAGATAGAAGTAATACATTGCTTTAAATAATTCGGTTGGCGGAGCCATTCGTATTTTTTCCAATTCAGACATTGTTTTTTCTAATAATTGGAATACTTCTAAAGGTGTAATATCTACTAATGAATATTGATTAATATTTGTTTGTCCTTGAATATTGCCGATAATAAACGCAAATGCAACAGGACAATTAATCGTATTTTCATTACGATAATGATGAACATATTTTATGATGTCATTGCGATGTTGAATTGCTTGTTGCGTGTATTTGTCACATGTTTTAAGCATATCTTCAATTTGTTTTTTATACAAAGTTAAAACTGGTTTAATAAATATGGATGACAAGGTTTTGTTTGTCGTTTTTTCTGCAATATCTGGGAAATTAAAATGAGTATAAATTTCTTGAATAGACATATTAATAAGAGGCAATGACTGTGTTTCCACTTTAATTGTATCAATATTATCATCGCCATATTTATACTGTATAATTTCGCCCATATTTGTGCGCACTGTATGGTCATAGCGAACCATTGCATCTTCCAATCCTTTAATAAGTCGTCGTTGAATATATCCTGTGGATGATGTTTTTACGGCGGTGTCAATTAGTCCAACCCGTCCGGCCATTGCATGGAAGAATAAGTCGGATGCGGTTAATCCAGTAACATATGAATTAACAATAAAGCCACGAGAGGCTGGACTTTCATCATATTTTGGAAAATGGGGTAATGTGCGTCCATTGAATCCATCCGGAATTCGTTTTCCTTCAACCGTTTGTTGTCCTAAACAAGATGTCATAAAGGCAATATTATTTTCATTGCCTTTTGAACCCGCTTTCACAAGAGTAACAAAGCGATTATTGGGGTCCAAACTTTTAAGTGCAATTTTGCCGGCTTCACCAGAAGCTTGACTTAAAATATTGCGGACTTGTTCTTCAAATTCGTCTTTATTTGTGCGTCCCGTATTATTAATAAATGTGCCCAATAATACTTGGTCAATAATATCTTTCACATCGCTACGTTTTTCATTAATAATTTTAACAATATCTTCAGTTGTCTTAACATTGCTGATTAAGTCGCTAATACCCACACTAAATGAGTGCGAATTCATAAATTCGGTGACAATATTTTGCAAATTGTCAATATATTTTAGACATTGAATATTACTGAAATCATTTGTAATTCGTTGAATAAGTGATTTAGAGCCGCCACTAAGGACCCCTTTATCCATTCTTCCACGCAAATATTCGCCATTACGAATTTCAAGGACATTATTTGATGTTTTTACGTCATCTTTTTCGTCATTAAATCCTTTGGTTTTATATCGTAGTGATAGGGGGGGAGTAATTTGTGATAGAATATCAAAACTGGAAACATGGCGTTTTCGTTCAATAACTTGTGTTAATTGGCGAATATTAATTTCCATATTTGTCATTAATAAATTCATTGCATGTTTAGGAGTAAATATAATGTTTTCGTTTGTAAATAAATAGGCTCCAAGTAAATTATCTTGCACTGGACCAATAATGGGTGCATTATTTGCAGGACTAATAATTTGATATGGGACGGCGGCTAATTCTCTTAATTCAATTTCCGCAATATTGTTTTGGGGCATATGCATATTCATTTCATCACCATCATAATCAGCATTAAATGGTTTTGCTACGCCCACATTAAAACGAAAGGTATTTCCTTGCATCATTATGCGAACACGAAATCCTTGCATACTCATTCTGTGAAGTGTCGGTTGTCTATTAAAAAGGACATAATCACCTTCCATCATATGACGATGCACAATGTCGCCGTCATTTAACACAATTGTGTCGCGTTCCATATATCGTAGTGTAATAGGTCTCTCACTATCTTTTCTTTTTAGGATTTTGGCACCGGGATAATTGTCAGGTCCATTATGAACTAATTGCGTTAAAAATGCGCGATTACGTTCATTTACGACGACTGGTTTGGTAATGTTTTTTGCGACAACTAATGGCACGCCCAATTCGGCGATTGATAGATTTGGTTCGCCAGTAATAACCGAACGAGCGCTAAAATCCACTCTTTTGGCCATTAAATTGCCGCGCATACGTCCAGGTTTTCCGTTAAGACGCGCAGTAATTGATTTAAAAGGACGATTTGAGCGATTGGATACGGCATTTACACCAGGCAAATTATTATTTACAAGCGTGGCAATATAGTATTGTAATACAGTTGTCCATTCATCAATAATATTGGCTGGTGCATTAGCCTGTATTTTTTCGTTTAGCGTATTATTTGTGCGAATAATGTTTAGCAAAATATGGGTTAGGTCGTCTTCACTACGTTGTTGAGCATCGTGTTTTACAGATGGTCTAATTGCAGGCGGTGGAACCAAATATGTATGACAAATCATCCATTCTGGACGTGAATAAGTGCGATTAAATCCCGCAAAATCCACATCTTCATCTGAAATGCGCTTAAATATTTTATAGACCAATTCCGGGGTTAGTTTAATGGACATTGTTTTAGTTTCGGCATCATTGCCCGAGCCACTTTTCAGTGTCCATTCAGCAATAATGGTTGCAAATCCTTCTTTTTTAATTTTGGTAGGTTGCAAACATTGGCACCCATCTTCGGTGTCTTCTCCACATCGTTTAATGGGCTTACAATATTCGGCAACATATTTCCATCTATTTTGTCCATTTAATTTTAAAATATTTCTATGTTTCGTTTTACTGATAAGCAATTTACTGCATTTATAACATACACAGTGTAGCCACTTATTAATATCTTTCATATATTGAATATAAAACACTGGTTGGGCCAATTCAATGTGTCCATTATAGCCAGGTGTGTTTATATAATCTAAATTGTCTGTTGGGCAAATCATTCCGGGTTCTTGAACACCCATTCGGATGTCTGACAAACTATTTGAAACTGGTTTATTTCCAACATACATATCACGAACATAAATTTTTGCTACAGATGACCTTTTTTTTTCTTCATCGGATAACATACCAAATTGAATACCAATAATTTTTGCAGTAGGCGCAGATACACTTCCTGAACCTAATGTTAGTAAATGATTTGGCATTATAAAAATGAATAGTTTATCGTATATTATATTAATATAATATACTTATAATATCTTTAAATCTATGTTCATTTTTTTTTGTTATGAACTATAAAGAAATAAAATTATGATACAATTATTCATTACAAAATCATTTATTTGTCCTGATAATGAGAGAAAAGTATATTGTATAAATATATATAAAAGTAAAATTAAATAAAATATATTAGTATAATATAAAATATTTTTTTCTTTTTATACAATTAAATTGAATACTTAAATACTTATACAATTAAATAAATGAGTAAAGAACAAACAAATATTTCGGGCTCAAATAATAGTATAAAATCAAATAAAATGGAAAAAAAACAAACCATTGATAAATTGAAAAAATCCAAATTAAGAAAAACCAATGGACAACAATCTGATAGTGATAACAGCGACAGTGAGGAAAATGAAACTGAATATGTTTATGATGACAATGAAAGTATTTCTTTAAATAAACAATTAGATTTTAAAGAATTTCAAAAATTTTTATATGAAAAATATCCCTCTAAATATTTAAAATCCAAAATTGCTAAAAATAATAATCGCAATTCTAATGTGGAAACAACCGATATTATGAACGGTCTTATGAATACTGTTGAACCTAATCATATAGACCAAGTTAAATTAAATACCATTACTAAAAAATTAATGAATTCTTCAACCCCAAACCCAATTGTTCAAAAAAATAGACATTCTCCATCAAATGTTATTATTACATTTACAACATTGCCTTCAAAAAAAACGGATGTGTTTAAAAATAATGTTCGCTCCAAAAATATTCATAATTGTTCTTTTTCAAAAATAAATGATTTATATCATCATAATAGCAAGGATGATAATGATAATGAGGAGGATAAAAATAAAGATGATGATGATTATGATGATGACGATTGTGATTATGATGATTATGATGATGATGATGACGAAGATGACGATGACGATGATGTGTCCGACACAATAACCGTTTCATCCGTATCTACTCTATCTTCTATATCTAATGCATCATCAATATCGGACACCGATTTTAATATAAATGAAAACATTAAACCAACAACACCTACACATACACATACACCTACATCAACACCTACACCTACACATACACCTACATCAACACCTACACCAAAAACAACAACAACACCTACACCAAAAACAACAACAACAACAACAACAAAAAAGCGAAAACATTTAGAATCTCCAGATACGACAACATCAATGGAACCAGTAATTGAGAACAATAATAATTTTGTATATGAACAATTAAAGCAGGCATATAAAAACCATCCCAAAACACATATTCTTAAAAAATTGTTGTCGGTTTGTAAAAATGAAATGAAACAGTCTTCTGCAAAACAGGTAAAATATATGGACAAACAACGAACACACAATATGAAAATATTTCATAAAATTTTATATGGAACTCAACATTTTGAGATGAATGACCATCAATATTTTAAAAAAGCCCCTGTCGATGAGCAAAAAAACATTATTCGCCAAGCGAAGTCTATTCATGCAATGACCAAAGTGGATAAACCTTATCGCATTCTTATTTTTGAGTCAAATATGCCCGTTCATCTAAAATCGCACGCTATGAAAAAAATTAGTATATTGGAATCAAGCGACACTGGGTCAAGTGAATATAATAAAAATAAACAATGGGTTGATAACTTTATGCGTATTCCATTTCATAAATATCATAATTTGCCAATATCCACAACCGACAGTCCCCTTGCAATTTCCGACTTTATTAAATCTGCAAAAAATACATTGGATGATACAATATACGGAATGAATGATGCCAAAATGCAAATTATGCAAATGATTGGTCAATTAATTACTAATCCATCATCCATAGGAACCGCTATTGGACTATGTGGTCCTCCAGGTGTCGGAAAAACAACACTTATTAAGGATGGTGTAAGTAAAATATTAAATCGCCCCTTTGCAATGATTGCATTGGGTGGTGCAACCGATAGCAGTTTTTTGGAGGGACATTCTTATACTTATGAAGGGTCTATTTGGGGACGACTTGTGCAAATATTAATTGATAGTAAATGCATGAATCCAATTATTTATTTTGGCGAATTAGATAAAGTGAGTCAATCGGCGCGTGGAGAAGAAATAATCGGTATTTTAACGCACTTAACTGATACAACACAAAATATGCAATTTCACGACAAATATTTTTCTGAAATTGATTTTGATTTTAGTAAAGTAATGTTTATATTTGATTATAATGATGAATTAATGGTAAATCCTATATTGCGCGACCGACTTTATAAAATTTATGCGAAAGAATATACGACTCCTGATAAACGAATTATTACCGATAAATATTTGTTGCCTAAAATACGAACTGAATTGAAATTTAATGAAAATGAAATTATTATTCCAGAACAAACTATTACTTATATTGTGGATAATTATTGCGATAAAGAAAAGGGTGTAAGAAATCTAAAACGGTGTCTTGAAATTATACATCAAAAATTAAATTTATTGCGTTTATTGCAAAATGGCACTGAAAACAATAAAAATATATTTGGCAAAGATTTAGATATTAAAAACTTTCATTTCCCATTTATAGTTGAACCCACAATTATCGATAAATTATTAATGCGAACCTCTGGGTCTAATACATCTCATTTATTAATGTATTCATAATTTTTTAAACCATAAATTAATCTTAAAATAAATAAATCAAATTGTTTTATTGTTTTAATTTATTATTTTGAGAGAAAAGTAAATATACCACAACCTTATTATTTCTCTCTATTAAACCATAAAATAAATAAATCAAATTATTTTATTGTTTTGATTCATTGTTTTTTATTGTTTTTTATTGTTTTGAGAGAAAAGTAAATATACCACAACCTTATTATTTCTCTCTATTAAACCATAAAATAAATAAATCAAATTGTTTTATTGTTTTAATTTATTGTTTTTTATTGTTTTTTATTGTTTTGAGAGAAAAGTAAATATACTACAACCTTATTATTTCTCTCTATTAAACCATAAAATAATTTGATTTGTTATTTTATTGTTTTGATTTATTGTTTTAATTTATTATTTTGAGAGAAAAGTAAATATACCACAACCTTATTATTTCTCTCTATTAAACCATAAAATAATTTGATTTGTTATTTTATTGTTTTAATTTATTATTTTTAATTTATTATTTTGAGAGAAAAGTAAATATACCACAACCTTATTATTTCTCTCTTTTAAACCATAAAAATAAATAAATCAAATTGTTTCATTGTTTTAATTTATTGTTTTGAGAGAAAAGTAAATATACCACAACCTTATTATTTCTCTCTTTATTTAAACCATAAAATGATTTGATTTGTTATTTTATTGTTTTAATTTATTATTTTTAATTTATTATTTTGAGAGAAAAGTAAATATACCACAACCTTATTATTTCTCTCTTTATTTAAACCATAAAATGATTTGATTTGTTATTTTATTGTTTTGATTCATTGTTTTAATTTATTGTTTTGAGAGAAAAGTAAATATACCACAACCTTATTATTTCTCTCTTTATTTAAACCATAAAATGATTTGATTTGTTATTTTATTGTTTTAATTTATTATTTTTAATTTATTATTTTGAGAGAAAAGTAAATATACCACAACCTTATTATTTCTCTCTTTATTTAAACCATAAAATGATTTGATTTGTTATTTTATTGTTTTGATTCATTGTTTTAATTTATTATTTTGAGAGAAAAGTAAATATACCAAACCTTATTATTTCTCTCTTTATTTAAACCATAAAATAATTTGATTTGTTATTTTATTGTTTTGATTCATTGTTTTAATTTATTATTTTGAGAGAAAAGTAAATATACTACAACCGTATTATTTCTCTCTATTAAACCATAAAATGATTTGATTTGTTATTTTATTGTTTTGATTCATTGTTTTAATTTATTATTTTGAGAGAAAAGTAAATATACCAAACCTTATTATTTCTCTCTTTATTTAAAAACTTAAAAAAAACAATATAAAAACAAAATGAAGATTTAAAGTTTAGGTCATATATTTTAGGGGTTTTAACTGAAGAAGAGGAGGGAGAGGTGGAAGGGGGGGTGTTTATTGTATCCACTTATAAGGACCATTACCCATTACATTAGTTGAATCTTTTAAAGGTTCTACATCTAAATCTTCAATATCTTTTCGTGTCCCATAAACAACCCAAAAAAAGGGCACTTTATATTCACAATTACAATATACCCAAAATCCTAACTCATTATTGGAACTATTTTCTGTTTGATGATATTCTATTTCACTCGTCGTTATTATTCTTGGCTGTTTTCCAATTGGCGTAATTTGAATATTAAAATTATACGCTAAATCATCCACATAATCAGGCAAACTAACGAATAATTGTCCAATGTCTGCTGGTATCTCACCTTTTCCACGATAAAATACCGCATTTTCCGGACCTTCTAAACATGCATGCACCAAATATTGAGTTTTGGCTTTTTGAGATATTGGATGGTCTATTACAAATGTTTTTGTGGTTCCAGATGAACAATACCATATTGCATTTGCTAAACTATAATTTAATGATACTTTAGAACCCGCTATAATTGAACTTGGCGCACTATATGCCGTAGGACCTGTCCATGTTATAGCCGTTATTGCTTGATAAAATATAATATATATACGCGCACCATCACTGCATGGATATGGTAATGCAATTGTTAATGCGGCTAATGTTGCGGCTGGATTGACAATTAATGTATATGCTCCTACACCGATTGTTATCGTTAATGTAGCACCTGAAACTGGTGTTTGATAAGTTGAATATGATAATGCTTGTCCGGAGTCATATATTATATACCATCTTGCACGTAATGTAATAAGTTTCACCATACAAGACTGTGTAAGACTATATGTAGTAGAAGTAAATTGTCCATTTGTATAAAAAGTTAATCCAGTTGATATTGCAAGCGATGGTCCAGAATTAACCGAAAAAAATATAACCATTGCACCGTCTCCAACTGCCGCAGGTGTTGGCAATGTTATAACTACTCCCGCACCACCTGCCTGATAAAATGCATTTTTAACTGCATTTACTGAAAGAGTAGTTGATGCTGATATAGTTGCCGCATTTCCTTGTGATGGAACGTATGCCATTGTTTGTCCTACGCGGGGAGTAATTGAAATAATATGCCACGTTCCATCTGGATGTGAAAGCAACTTTATTGTAACTGGATATGCCGCATATGATGTTGTATATGTTGTAACTGTTGTTATACTTTCTTCTGGTGTTATATATCCAGTTGAACTTCCTGCAATTACATTTATTATCGCTGATGCATTTAAGTAAAGTATTATTGTTGCACTTGGAACATAAGGAGCATAAGGAATATTTAATGTTGATGTTCCCGCACAATTAATAAACAACAAATTGGTTCTCAAACTATCAACGCTAACATTTAATGTTCCTGCACTCGCTACCGTTGTTATTGGTGTATATACCTGCGAACTTCCTGTTGAACTAATTGTTCCGTCATAATATGTGCCATAAATTCGCGCTTTTGCCCATGCTTGGAAATGTCTCTCTCCTAATATCACTAAACTATTGCCATCATAATTGGGAGTCGGTTGTTGAGATGATTCGGTTAATCCTGTTCCTGATACAAATGTAATTAATGGGTCATATAATCCTTCGCGCATCGTATATAATGCATCATTGCGGTCTTGTTGTGTATTATTGTAAAATGTTCCCAATTCTGTAGCGGCAATTGTTGTTATGCCCGATTGCCACATTGAAAGTGCTCTTAATTGAGAAACTAATGTTGTAAATCCCGCCAAATATGTGGTTTCAGTTGCATAGGAGGTTCCAGAACCAGTATAATCGGATTCTCCTTGGTCCCATAAAACATGATTAATAATCGCACCCGAATATGATGCGGTTACAAGTGCGAGAGCGGCGACTAAATTAACCCAATATGCGGATGATGTTCCCGAACCAACCCACTGGGAAATTGACGCAGAACCTACACAATTAAAAACCACTATAATTGGTCTTGTTGATGGCAACATTCCACTCAGTCTTAAATAATTAGCAAATTGAATCGCTTGATTATTACATGAATTTGCGGCAGTTGCACCTGGCGTATTTCCCGGACTTGAATTCCAAATAGGAGCAGTTCCAAATGCGGCTGTAACAATGGATGTGGGATTTATAAAATCATTTGTGCATAAAATATTGGATTGAACCGTTTTGCTTCCTAAACTATCCCGACCTACCATATTATTTTGACCCATTGCTAATACTACATATGGGATTGTAGTGGTTGCGCCGATGTCTTGAAGTGCTAATGCACCGTTTGTTGTAATTCCAAATGTTCCCGTCGGTCCAGTTGGTCCCGTCGGTCCAGTCGGTCCAGTGTTTCCCGTTGGTCCTGTTACTGTTGATGCTGCTCCCGTCGGTCCAGTCGGTCCCGTATTTCCCGTTGGTCCTGTTACTGTTGATGCTGCTCCCGTCGGTCCAGTCGGTCCCGTGTTTCCTGTTGGTCCTGTTACTGTTGATGCTGCTCCCGTCGGTCCAGTCGGTCCCGTGTTTCCTGTTGGTCCTGTTACTGTTGATGCTGCTCCCGTCGGTCCAGTCGGTCCCGTGTTTCCCGTATTTCCCGTCGGTCCAGTGCCTCCCGTATTTCCCGTTATTCCGGGACCTCCTGTTGCTCCTGTCGCTCCCGTATTTGTTGCACTTCCAGCGGGACCCGTATATCCTGTTGGTCCAGTTCCTCCAGTGGGACCTGCCGAACCAATCCCAGTAGGTCCCGTAGCCCCAGTCGCTCCTGTGTTTGTAGCAATTCCGTTCAGTCCTGACGGACCAGTGGGACCCGTATATCCTGTATATCCCGTTTTTCCTGTGGGTCCAGTCGGTCCTATTGTTCCTATTCCGTCTGCTCCTGTGTTTCCAGTTGGTCCAGTCGGTCCAGTATTTCCAGTATTTCCTGTCGGTCCTGTTATTGTTGATGCAGCCCCTGTATTTCCAGTCGGTCCTGTCGGTCCAGTATTTCCAGTATTTCCAGTTGGTCCTGTTATTGTTGATGGGTCTCCAGTATTTCCAGTCGGTCCAGTTGGTCCTGTTATAGTTGATGGGTCTCCAGTCGGTCCAGTTGGTCCTGTTATTGTTGATGCTGCTCCCGTTGGTCCAGTATTTCCAGTATTTCCAGTTGGTCCTGTTATTGTTGATGGGTCTCCAGTCGGTCCTGTATTTCCAGTTGGTCCTGTTATAGTTGATGGGTCTCCAGTTGCCCCGGTTGGTCCGGTGGGTCCGGTGGGTCCCGTTGCCCCCGTATTTGTATTTGCACCAGCAGGTCCAGTATTTCCTGTAGGACCAGTTGAGCCTGTAATTCCTACTGTAGGACCAGTTGGTCCAATTGTTCCAATAGGACCAGTGGGTCCAGTAGGACATCCAGACGAACAATTAATTGTGTTACAACATTTATTTGCCCCTATATTTTTATATTTAATATATTCGCTGTAATTTGACATATTAATTGTTTATATAATATTATATTATATTATATAAAATAAACCTAAAATATTTGATACGATAATCATCCGAATAAAATATATATTATTATTTTATTATTTGCTTAAATCATACTAATTTAATAATGGCATCGGCGGAAAATGATTATACAAACTCCGGCTCAAATATTTTGAACGGCGATAAAGATAAAAATGCTACAATTTTTATTTATAACTTACAAACTACTGATACATCTAATAAAAACCCTAAAACTCAACCAATAGCAATTGCATTTGGAGCAATTTATCCTGCGCCCGCGCCCGCGCCTGCGCCCGCGGATAAATTTGGATTTGCAATATATTTAGTTAAACAAAATTTAGCGATGGGTCGCATTGGATATTTTGACATATCATTTAATACAATTAAATCAACATTTATAAAGATAGGAATTACAACGGTTGATGTTGATGATCCGACGAAAACAGATGAACTTGTGCGGCAACAACTACAAACAAACTACACAAAATACAGCCAAAAATACAGCGAATTCATTGAAACCGCGCGTTTATTGAACCCAACTATTTTTAATTTTGTTAATTATGAATTTTTAAAAAATAATGCTATGTCAACTGATTCTGCTTCACCACAAAATACACAGCCCTCTTTTTATGATAACCAAGAATTAATTAATTTATGTGAAAATATACCTACAACCCCAGAACAACTACAGAAAATATTTGTTAAAAACACAACATTTCAGTGTGACATAATCAAATTATTATCTACAGAAACCGGTGCGACGAAGTCTAAAAGTAGTTTTAACACCGAGCCCAATTCTAACTCACATACTAATAATTTACGAAATGTTATGCAAAATCCAAATTATGAGGTAATTGATAATAGCGGTAACGGAGATTGTTTTTTTTTATCAGTTGCCGAAGGATTTAAAACAATTGGATGGGATACCACTGTCGACAAATTGAGAGAAGCACTTGCGGATAAAATGACTGGCGTCAATTATGAACTGTATAAGAACGCGTATGATTTTGCTACAACTGAACTAACCAATGCGGAAAAAAACATTGAGAACTTAAAAAACGCACTAAAACAAGCGACTGATTATCATTCAGAGTATAAATTTATGACGAATGTTACAAATCTGAATGAATTTAAAGAAGCAATTAAAACACCTGAATATTGGGCAGATGAAGTCAGTATTTCTAAAATGGAAGAAATATTAAATGTTAAATTTATTATTTTAGATGATTCTGTAAAAAAAGATAATAATATACGTTGTGGTTCTGATTGGAAAGATGGTACGCAAACTAACCTCGCTGATGGTACGCAAACTAACACCACTGATGATACGCAAACTAACCTCGCTAATAATACGCAAAAAACATTCACTCCTTATTTTTATATTATTGTATATTATTCAAATGGCTGTCATTATGAATTGATTAAATATCACAAAAAAGGTATTTTTGTTTTTCAAGAAATACCGTATGACATAAAAATGACAATATACTATAAATGCATGGAAAAAAACAGTGGATTATTTTTTAAAATTCCCGAATTTGAAGAATTCAAACGAATGAAAGACTTTGAAATCATACAAAAGAAACTCCAGTCCAAAAAGAAACTCCAGTCCAAAAGTGTCGGTTTTGCACCTATACCTGAGCCCAGTAGTGGTGGAGGGAATGGTGCTCTTATTGATAATATGAATGATAGTATGGAAGATATTAATAATATCAAATATCATCATTTATATAACGATAACGTGGTTTTAATGTTTTATGATAAATCGCCGGATTACTTACCTGGTAAAGGTTCAAATGAAAAAATTGCCCCTAATTTAATAGGGGATTATATTAAACTTGCATCTATAAAAGATTGGAGACGCAAATTGGATAACAAATGGATAAATCAAACAAATAATACGATTAAATCATTATTTACTTTGGACGACCATACGTGGGCAAGTGTAGAACATTTTTATCAAGCATCGAAATTTCGCAAAACCAATCTTAATTTTTATTTAAGTTTTACGCTTGATTCTGGTTCTAAATTATCGTATGATATTGGAATGGCAAAGTGTGCTGGTAGTAAAAAAGGATATTATAGGTTGCCTGATGGAACAAAAGAAATATTGAGACCTCCTGAAATTAAAATAGACCCAGATTTTTATGGTGAGCGAAAAGATGAAGCAATACAAATGGCGCAATATGCGAAATTTACTCAAAATCCCGACTTGGGAATAATGTTAATTTTAACAAAAAATGCGAAATTGTTGCATTATATATTTAAGCATCCCGCGAAATTGGCATATACGCTAATGCTGGTAAGGGATAAAATAGAACGTTTAACCCGAAAACAATAATTATCTTATTTTTCTCTCTTTTTTTATTTATTTTAAATTTATAAATCATATTAAATAGTGTTTATAAAATTGTGGCGTGAGTTATTAAAGGGTGGGTGGGTGGGAGGAGGGGCGTTTCCCCCACTTATTTTAAATTTTTGTCACTAAAATAAAATTCAATTCGATTCAAATCCTAATTTATTGAACGCCTTTGAGGCTATTTTTTTTAAACTTATAAACAATAATTAATTTATAGGTTTAATATAATTATCGGTGAGCCTCTTATTCCAATGTATTCCTTGTTATTTTCTCTCAAATAAAACATGAAAAGGAGAAAAATGAACAACCACTAAAAGGTATTGTTCATTTCTCTCTTTTTTCTCTTTTTTCTATTTTTGTTCTATAATTAAATAACAATTAGTATTATTATCATAGTTATTATCTTCACGATACCAATCAAACCCATCCATTAAATATTTAAATTTAGCGATGTTTCTGGGATGAAAAACCGCGAAATATATTTCGCGTTCAATCTCATTACTAAAGTAGGATTGTGCAATGGCGGTGTATTCATCGTATTCATATAGTTCATCTTTTGTGTGGTGAAGGGTGTCAATTAATTGTGTATTAACCATATGTAATGGCACCCATGATAAATCGTGTTCTTCATAGACATGCAAATTGTGTTTAACTACATGTGTTAATTCTGGAAAGTCGTTAAAAGGATCAAGTCCAACTTTCACCATTTTCTTAATGTTATACAACAACGATAACTCACGCTTCTTAGATTTGCAATCTTTGAATGATTTATCCATCTTATTATAACAAATGCAATGAATAATTGTCTGTTATGGTATGTGGGTTGTATAATCTCTGTTATAAATATAATTAATGCAAATCAATTCATTTTTTTTCTTTTTTTCTAATTAATTTTTTTGTGAAAACTTATAAACCAAAGTAGCGGGGATGTCCAATATAGTGTGTTATAGGTTTATTATATATCGGGGGCATCGCCCCCATTTTAATTTTGTCACTAAAAAAGAAAATAAATTAAATTCAAACTAAGTTATTTTCTCTCAAATATATAAATTAAATTCAAACTAAGTTATTTGAAATATTATTTATTTATTTATTTATTTATTTGAAATATTATTTATTTATTTATGTTAAATAATAATTTTACGATTGTTTCAAATAAATTAATAGATAAGATTACCAAAATTTTAAATAAACATAATCAGGAGATTGTAAAATCTGTTAAGAAAATACCCAAAAGAATCGCAAATTGTTTTTATGATGACTTTATAAAGTCCTATAAAAAGGCATTAAATGTCATTAAAACGATTGAACCTCTACAAATAACAAAAATAATAAATTCCAATCAAATAAAATATCCAACAATATTTTCATTTTCAAGTATTCCAAGGGAAATAAGGGACAATATTTTAAATAATACGATATTTAAATGTGAAATAGAAAATATAATTATTGGACAATATAATATTTCTTTTTTGTTTTATTTTGAGAGAAAAACGTCTATTCAAAAACTAAATATGTCATTTATTCGTATTTTAACTTGGCTTTATATGATTTATGATTATAAACAAAGTGTGAGTGGTTCTGGATGTAATCCGCCTAAAAATTTGCATTGTTTTTTTTATTTATCGTCGCATAAAAAACAATTTCCAATTAATAATCGTTCTTTGAATCAATCCCCGAATATATTATCCGAAATAAATGCAAATACGGCATTTACGAGCACGTGTGCAATGAATGTGAATGAGATTGTTATTTTTCGGATGGAGGAGTGGTTTAAAGTGTTTATACATGAAACAATACATACATTTGGATTAGATTTTTCGGATATGTCGGGTTTAATATTGGAACAAACAAAGATGAAAATGTTAGATATTTTTAAAGTTAAATCGGATGTGAATTTATATGAAGCATATACTGAATTTTGGGCGGAAATAATTAACATAATGTTTTGTTCGTTGTATGTGAATAAGATTGAGAGATATAATATATTGTTTCCATCTAAAACCGAATTTTATGATAATACAATAAAGTTGTTAAATTTAGAGTCAATATTTAGTATAATACAGATGAATAGTATATTACATTTTATGGATTTAAATTATGAGGATTTATATAATTCCAAAACAAGTAGGTTGAGAGAAAAATATAAAGAGAGAACGAATATTCTGTCTTATTATGTTATTAAAAATATATTATTAACGCACAGCAATGATTTTTTTGATTGGATATTAAATAATAATGTTGGTGCTCACAATTTTCTCTCATTTGTCTATTTTAAAAAGACCAAAAAATATATGAATGATTTTTGTCATTTTATTTTAGCATATCATAAAGATATGCCGTTAAATATGACACCACATTCATTTAATACGATGAGAATGAGTTGTTGTGAATTAAACAGTTTTTAGTCCAAAGTAATGATGTTTAAAAAACAAAATCTATGATGGATACCAATAATGTTGAAAAATATATTATTGGCACTCAACAATACTACTGATTGGATTGGATACACATTTGAATACAAATAAACTTCAATTTAAATTTAATGATAGTCAAAATATAAATATGTAATTTAAAAATATAATATTTGGTAAATACATAAATGAGTTTTATTAGAATAATAAAAAAATTGAATTTACTAATTTGATTAATATTAGTAGTAATATAGTAATATGACTTTTATCATTGATGAAATAGACTTAACTAAATTGACTAAACCCGAACTTTTAGAGAAGTGTGAAGAACTTGAAATTAAAAAGTGTAAATCAAAAAACAAAGGTGAATTAATTGATTTAATAAAATTTAAATGTCAAACAGCACAAACATTTAAACCAGCAAATGATAGATACAACAAAGATACTGATAATAATATAATATCACACCCCATTCAAGAAATAAATAAAGTTGATTGCCATACTAACGTAAAGAATAATTCATTGAAATTTATAGATTTATTTTGTGGAATAGGTGGATTTCATCAAGCATTAACAAAACTTGGATTTGAGTGTGTATTTGCAAGCGATATTGATGAAAATTGTCGTAAAACTTATAATAATAATTATAATATACAACCAAAAGGAGATATAACAAAAATAGAAATAGACAACATCCCAAAATTTGACATTTTATGTGGTGGATTTCCGTGCCAACCATTTAGTAAAGCAGGATTTCAAAAAGGGTTTAATGATACAAGAGGCAATTTATTCTTTAATATTTGTAAAATTGTTGAAACACATAAACCGATGTATTTAATTTTGGAGAATGTTAGAAATCTTGCCTCACATGATAATGGTAATACATGGAAAGTAATTAGAAACTCTATTAAAAACCTTGGATATCATACTTATGATGAACCAGTATTATTAAATGTTTTACATTTTAATATACCACAAAATAGAGAAAGAGTAGTTATTATGTGCAAACGTATGGATTTAGGTGAATTACCTGAACTTCCTGAAATTGATAAAAATCCTAAGAAGAATTTAACAACTTTTATTAAGGACATTATTGATGAAAAAAATAATGGCACGAATTTAACTGGTAAAATGAAAGATGTAAATTTAATATGGAATAATTTTATTCAAGTGTTAAATGAAAATAATATGGATATTCCAAAGTTTCCAATTTGGACTGATTGGTGGGATAATACATTTGAAGAAAACGATGAATTTTATTTAAAATATAAATTATGGATTGATAAAAATAGAGACTTTTATCTTAAAAATTATGATATTTTATATGATTGGTTAAGTGAATCAAGAAAAAATAATAATTGGGTCGGTGCTGTAAGAAAATTTGAATGGCAAGCAGGAAATTTATGCGATGAAAATAATAATTTAAATAAATGTTTATGGACTGCTCGTGGTTCTGGCATTAGAATTAAAAAATGTGATTATATCCCAACATTAGTTGCGATGTCTATGATACCTATTTATGGACCAAAAAATAGAAAATTAATGCCTATTGAATTATTGAGATTACAATCATTTAACGATTCATTTATATATGACGAAAAACATATATACAAACAATTAGGAAATGCGGTTAATGTAAAAATGATAGAAAAATGTGCCCGATTTTTAATTTATGGCGAAAGTTTATTTTTAAATAATTAGTTATTCAAAAACTGTTAATTATTTGATTGATAGTGTTCATAAAAATTTCTTTAATTTGTAAATCTTTTTTATTTGTTTCTTTAATATCGTTTGGTTGAAATACTATATGTAGGTCATCTATTGATAATTTTACTTTAATACCATCTCCGCTTAATATTATATATTTTTTTAATTTTTGTTTTGATATTAAACCCGCTCCATTTAAATCAACTATAAGCAAATAATCAGAATAAGTGTTTGGTAATTCATAATGGGTATTTGTTCCATTGCTATTCATTAATTTAATTTCTGTAGTAGTTTTTTTTGGGCATAATTTTTTACCGCTAAATATACATCCTTCAACATATTTCATCTCAATTCTTAGATTATTAAGTTTTTTAACTATAAAATCACATCCTGATTCTGTATCACCAACATAAGTTAGTTCATCATTGCTGTAATTTGCAATAGCGTTCTCTAAAAATATTGCCTTTAAAAATCGCCATTGTCTGTCATTTAAATCTCTCCCAATTGACGAACATAAATTATGAAATCTTTGCCAGTTGATAGTATTTAAAATCTGTAATAAATTACTTTCTATAATGTTTTGTGTTGAATTATAAGGTTCATCATTTTCAGTTATTTTTACACCAGAAAAAGCAACAATTAATTCATTAGTTTCAGTGTTAATTTCCATTTCTCTATACCGTATTATGATACGTATTTTATTTATCAATTCAATTTTTTATAGATAATCAAATAATATATATGTCTAAACATAAGAGCGAAGATTTTAAATTGTTTGCGGTTGAAATTTAAATGAATAATTCTTTATGATTGAACCCACAAACTTATAAACCCACAAACTTATAAATTATTATTTAATAAAATAATATTTCTCTCATTTGTCACAAAAATAAATTATAAATGAGAGAAAATGAGATAAATTAATTGATTAAACTTATTTTTTATGATTGAACCTTATAAAACTTGTATTGTTAAAACGCGTGGGATACGGACAGTGTTATTGAAAAAAGAATTATTCTTATATTAAAATAATTCTTTTGTTTAGGTGTCAATAATTTATTTTTCGGCATCATTGGATATGAGTGGGTGGGTGTGGGTGTGGGGCAAATAAAAAAATTGAATTATTTTTTATAAACTGAACAATTAATAAACAATAATTTTACATATTTAACAAATATCATTACATAATACATAATGGGTGTTAGATATTTAAATAAATTTATTTTAAATAAATGTGGTAAAGAAACGGGTTCAATTAAAAAGGAAACATTGCAATTTTTGTCGAATAAAACAATTGCGGTAGATATAAGTATTTATTTATATAAATTTTCGGAAAATGGCAGTAATTTGTTAGAAAATATGTGTCATTTATGTAAATTATTTACATATTATAAAATTAATCCGATATTTGTTTTTGATGGGAAGCCTTCAAATGAAAAGAATAGTGTATTAGAAAAACGTAAAAAGAAAAAGAAAAATGCAGAACTGCTTTACAATAAATTATATGACTATTATTTGGAATATATGAAAAATATGAAAAATAATGATGCAGATATAAGAGACAATCTTGAAACCGCGTTAATTGATTTTAAAAATAAAATGAAAGAAAACAATTTACACATTGATTTAAATACCGTTTTAAATTGTAATAATGTAGATGTTTTTATTAATTCATTGAATTATATCAAAAATGACGCATTATCCATTAAAAAAAGTCAAATTGAACAAGTTAAAAAAATCATTATTCAAAACAAATTCCAATTTATAGATGCTCCAAATGAAGCCGATGAACTTTGTTCTATTTTGGTAAAACAAAACATTGCATGGGCTTGTTTAAGTGATGATATGGATATGTTTGTTTATGGGTGTCCGCGCATTATTCGTTCATTACATATTAAAAATCGCAGTTTTATGTTTTATACATTAGACAAAATTCTATATAATATGAATATATCACAAGAAAATTTGCGTTATATATGCATTTTATGTGGAACCGATTATGAATTAAATCAAACATCAATTGAACAAACTGAAACCGAAAATTTGTCTCATTTTAATAAAATATGTAATTTGTATTATACTTGGTTTCATAATTATTCTACCCAATATTTATTTATTGATTGGATATATCTAAATAAATATTTAAACGTTAATAAAGAAAGAATGAACGTCATTTATAATATATTTAATATTGATAATAAACCATATTTTAATATTCAATCATATTCAAAAACAAAACTATACACACATACTCCCACACCACACACACCACACACATTAAATAAGTAAGATAAAAATGAATATACCATTTATATATTCATTTTTGATTTTTATTTTTTTGATTTTTATTTTATTTTTACTATTTAATATAGCGACTACCCATAAAACCTTTATAGAGAAACTACAGCAGGACTAACAACTGGCACAACAGGAACAGTCTTAATAAAATGGGGTTGAAGAAATGATTGCAGTTTGAAATAATGACACTCGCCAGCATCTACTCTTTCCTTTGAAATTTTAAAAAGTGTGCGCAGAGTTTTATCGGCAAGAATCACCCGACGACCACCTTTCGCTTTGTCGGTGTTTTGCAGTTGATGCTCTTTAATATATGCATTAACCGCTTTTGTTACCTCTGTTCTTGGAATCAACGAACCATGAGGCTTACCCAAAAAATCCGCCATTTCATCACTAATAATTGCTGGCTTAATAAACCCAGAAGGAGTATAATTAGTATTCTTGCGTTTCTTTTTAAGACCCGCCTTTTGCATCACTTTCAATTCCCTAATATGTGATTTATCCAATGCTCTTACATCACGCAGAATATCCGCACCCAGCACCATAAAAGCCTTAACTTTGGACACAATACTATTTACAGTCGGTGTTCCAACCAATGTAGAAACACTCGCCTCAACTGGAACACTACTATCCACCTCACTTAGTGGTTCAACTACCTTGACTGGAACAGATACACTTTCAGACTCATCTTTTGACTGCACTGCTGCCCCCCCAACTGGCTTTTTGGATGGAGCCTTTGATTTCTTTTGAGCCGATGGGGCAACCACCGGGACTTCAACATCGCCCACAGACTCTGATACCACAACCACCTCATCTTCCTTTTTAACCGCTACACTTGCCGCTGCCGCTTTTAATGATTTGGATTTAGGTTCCTTCACAGGCTTTGACTCAACAACAACATCTGGCGTAGTAGTGGAACTTACTTTAACTGGTTTGGGCATATCTTTCTTTCTTATCAAATAACTTATTATATAATATACTAAAATAATATCTTTATAATGTTTTTAACGCAAAAGTATAAATAAAATAAATTATTTATACATTACATTATGTGCTAAAGAATTCCAAAGGGTTTAAAAATAAAAAATCCCATAAACATAAAAATGTGTATGGGATTTTTTATATATAATACATATTTATTTGGATACCTTGTTTTTTCTTTTCTTTTCTTTTATTTTCTTTTTTTTTCTTGTTTTTTATTTTCTTTTCTTTTCTTTTCTTTTATTTTCTTTTATCCAATAACACTAAAATAATACATAGGCATAGCATTTGCGGCATTATTGCTAACTAATGTTAATGCGGATAAAATATAGATGGCATTTAATTTTTTATTTTCAATTAATGTGTCTGTATTATACATTAATTTTTCGAATATTTTAAGGACGGTGTTTTTGATTTTTATTACATCTTGTTCTAAATAAATATTATTTATATTAATATTCCTAAATAGATTGCCATCTGGTGGGCAAAGTTCTCTTTTTGTGTTATCGCATAATTGTGCTCGATAATTCCAAATATCATAGAATTCTCTCAAAAATGTTAATGTTTTATCTCGCGATAAATTTAGAAACCAATTGACATCACTATAATTATCCAATTCATTTATTGTTTGAAATAATGATAGTGCTCTTAATTCTAATTGTTGTTTGACTGAATATTCCTTAGTATCATCTGGATACGTTAAAATGATTTTATTGCCAATTATTTTATTTAATCGAATAAATAATTCAATATCTTTTTTTATTGTTAAAGGCAATTTATCACGATTATATGGATTTTTCATTTTTTTTTGCTTAATTACATACTGATATATGGAGTTAATATTAAATCCATATAATTCTTTTGTATGAGTTTTGGTGGTATGTGTATCATTGGTTTCTATGGATTCATTTTGTTTGGATGAGAGAATGGGCAATAATTCGGTTTCTTTATTTGCTTCATAACTATAAAAATATTCGGTTGGAATTTCAGTAATATTTTCTAAAGTAATAAAGTCGGTTGAATTTGTGCAATTATTTCGGTTTTTAAGTCCGGGTCCTTGTAATTTAATTAATCTACGTTGCAAATATCCGCGATATATTTTTTGTATTTTAATGGTGTTATATGTATAATGAAAATAAACATATATTTTATTTAATAATTCATCTTTTGTTAAATTTTTTTTTTGTTTTTTATTGTTAGTAAGACCTAATTTATTTTTTCTGGCAATATTTTTTAAAAAAGGAACTGTTAAATTATAGTCCGCCAATTCTTTATAATTATGTATAGTTGGAATATAGTCATCTGACTGTTTTAATTTTGCCCTTAATCCACTACTGTTGCTTGTGCCAATATTTCCAGAAATGGACGATATTTGAGAGTCGGATAAAACAATTGAAGATAAAAATAAATTAATATCGCAATTAGTCTTTAGATTATTGGTGTCCCTTTTATTTCTCTCTTTTTGCCCCGATTTAATCGCAATAGGCGGTTTAATATTTATTTCATTTATCATATTTGTATTTGTATTTGTCATTTAATCAAATGTTATCAAATGTTATCTCAAATGTTATCAAATGTTATCAAATGTTATCAAATGTTATCAAATGTTATCAAATGTTATCAAATGTTATCAAATGTTATCAAATGTTATCAAATGTTATCTCAAATGTGATGGCAGGGTGATGGCAGGGTAATGGCTGAGTATAATAGATGGGTATAATAGATGGGTATAATAGATGGGTATAATAGATGGAATTGATGTTATTTATATATTATCTTGATATATTAAAGCGTAATATATATATATATTATTTTATAGTCTTTGTGGTAATAGAATAAAACGATATAAATATATTTTTTGGTAATAAACTATTGCTAAATATTGAGGTTGGTTTTGAATCATTTTTTCTGTTAATTTCAAGAATTTTATTTTTTTTAATAAATAAAATATAAAAAAAAAATGATTTAAAAACAAATTTATTTATTATAAGTATATAAGTTTAATTAAATACAGTTTTATAATTCATCATTCAAAATGTCAGTCATTCAAATCGATAACATGGATATGAGTAAGATTTGTTATAGTAAGATTAATACCCCTAAAAGCGGACAAGGAAGTTATGTATATATGCAATATATGGAAGGAAGAAATATTCAACCATTGACTCTTGAATTTCCTATTATGTTTTCGTGGGGTGCATCTATTAATAAAAAGAATATTGAAAGTGAGCCTGATAAGTATAGTTTAGCACTACAATTTCCCCGCATTGATGACCAAGATAATACGCCTCAAATCCAACAATTCCTTCAACAAATGAGAAATTTAGAAGAAAAGGTTATAAAGGATGCAGTATTGAATAGTGAAAAATGGTGGGGAAGAAAGAAAAGTGAAGAGGTAATTCGTGAAAATTTTGGACATCCCGATAGTGGAGCAGTGTTGAAGTATTCAAAGGACAAGATTACTAAGAAATTGCAATATGATAAGCCTCCTTCAATTAAGGTAAAGTTAATGCAAGACCGAGACCAACATTTTCAATTTGGTTTGTTTGATGAAGACGGAAAGTTGCTTTATAGTCCTACAGACTCAACTACATCAATGGATGACCCTTTTGTATATTTGCCCAAGTTTGTGAAGGTAAAGTGTCTTGTAAGTGTTTCTGTATGGTTTGTAGGTAGTATTATTTATCCTGTATTTACTTTAAAGCAAGCCATTTGCAGAAAGCCTATGAAAACCGTTACAAATTATACCGAATGTTTGTTTAAACCATTGTCTTCTACCGAGAAAAACCAGTTAATTGTTCAAGAACGCGATGAAGATGCGACGCATTCTGAAGAAACTACTACTGCACTTCATATTGAAGATAGTGATGAAGAAAGTGATGAAGAATTGATTATTCCAGTAAGACCACCAATTGCTGATAAGTCTGTTTCAAAGCCTGTTGTAGTTCAGCCGCCTTCAGTTCCTACTCCAAAAGTAGAAGATGATGACGATGATGATGACGAACCAATTATTACAGTCGCTCCTAAAAAGAAGATTGTAAAGACAAAGAAGGTATAACTGAATTGAATATAAACGAAAAAATATATTAAAGATAAATTAATTATTTAATTTGTATTTAGTTGTATATATTTTTTTATTGTTGTTTATTTTTTTATTGTTGTTTATTTTTTTATTGTTGTTTATTGTTTCATAAATTGATGACTACCTTAAAAAGATATTAAACATAATTTTTAATGTATATTGTATGGAGTATAAATCGGGTTTTTTAATGGCGGATTTATACTCCAATAGCTCAGTTGGTTAGAGCGCTGGTCTTATAAGCCAGAGGTCGTGAGTTCAAGCCTCACTTGGAGTATTATTGTGAATGGGATATGGGGATATGGGATTATGGAGTATAAATCGGTTTTTTTAATGGCGGATTTATACTCCAATAGCTCAGTTGGTTAGAGCGCTGGTCTTATAAGCCAGAGGTCGTGAGTTCAAGCCTCACTTGGAGTATTATTGTGAATGGGATATGGGGAATGGGATTATGGAGTATAAATCGGTTTTTTAATGGCGGATTTATACTCCAATAGCTCAGTTGGTTAGAGCGCTGGTCTTATAAGCCAGAGGTCGTGAGTTCAAGCCTCACTTGGAGTATTTTACACTTTTTTATTTAGGTAGAAAAGTGCAAAATGAAAACGGTGTGTGTGTGTGAGGTTATTGATATAAATTAACATAAAATATGATGTCGGATTTTTGAAAGTCTAGAGGATTAAAATTAGTGTTTGATATAATATTTGGTTTAGGTATTCCTTGCATTTTAAGTCGCACAATTTGTCTTTTAATAAATTTCAAATCACATAAATATATATGATAATAATGAGAGCCGATATTATATTGTAAAAAATTGTGAGTTGCATTATTAATCATATTTTTAATTTCATCAAAAGTAATAAAAATATCAATGTGTAAATTATTTTCTTCATCAATGCGGATATTTTTATCTATTATTGGCTCACATATAACCATTATTTCAGTCTCTTCTCCTTCAATATCAAAATAATTTTCAATTTGCCATAAAGGAACATAATATATGGATTTATTTATCATTAATTTGTAAATTTTGCAATCTAATAATTCTTCAATTGTTGGTTTTAAATGATATACAAGTGGATTTAATGTATTTGAATCTTCACCTTCACTCTCCATTTTTTCACGATTAATAAAGGTTTCAAATTTGTCGACAAAATCAGAGGCAAAATGCAAAAGAGGACGATAACGACATATAAAACTAAATAATTGCATTAATACGTCATTATCTAATTTATTTACCCGTGATTTTAATGCACTTATAATGGACCAATCATTATTATCGCGATTATTTATATATTCATTATACACTTCAATTAATTCTTTAATCATTTTAATGTATATCGAATTTTTATCGTATATAGAACCCAAAAAAAAATCCAAAATTGAACCGTAATCCATATTTTGTTCTTCTCTTCTTCCTACACCATCACACTCATTTTCTCTCATTTCATTTTCATTCTCATTCTCATTCTCATTATAATATAAAATCAAATAATGATATGCTTCATTTAATTCTTTAAATTTTCTATTAGATAATTCAGTATTTCCATTTTTATCTGGATGATATTTTAATGCAAGTATTCGGTATTGATGTTTAATAGTTTTTATGTTTGATTCCAACATTTTATTGTCATTTTCATTTATTGTAGATAATTCTAAAATACATAATGCTAAATATACATTCATTATTATATTTTGTATTCAAATCAAAATAAATCAAAATTACCTTATCTAAATATAAATAATAACTTTAATTATAATATTATTTATATTTCTTTATGTTATTTTTATTAAAACTAACCCTAAACTAACCCTAAACTAAATTAAACTTAAACTCTAAAATATTATATTAGTATTAGTGTTTAAGTAAATATGCTAATTCTAATAAATATGATTCGAGATGATATATGGGTCGATAATTATTATTATAATAACGGAAAAATTGGTATGTTTTTAAAAGTATTTTGGAAATAATTAACTGTTTATTTGTAATGACAGATGAATATGTAGTATTGTATAATAATGTATAAAGAATATACCAAATACATTCATTAATATCCAGATGATATATTAATATTTCATACAATAATGTTCTAAATATGGAAAAGTTAAATATCTTTTTATTTGAATTTGAATTTGAATTTGAAATAATTTGTGTAAAAAGAACGTGTATAATTTTATCACAAATTATTTTATGTTTAATCATAATACGATTCATCATTATTTGACTATTATTGGATACAGCATTTATTTTATGGTCATTGACTTTTAATAATGATTGTTCATTTAAAGAAAACAAATGGTGTTGGTCATTATTGTATGTATAAATTTCGTCAAAACAATGAGTTGTAAAGGGCAGATATAATAATTTTATATTTGTGATATTTTCTAAATCGGTATAATTATTTTTATTGTCTAATAAAAATGATGCAGTAGTGAATGATATATCACCCACATCTTTTGATTTTGTTATCATTTTCGCAATTTTTTGATAGGAACTTTTTGTGGGTCTTTTAATATGAATTAAATGACAATTATTTAAAATATTGTCGGGAATAAAAGAAAGTTGCTCTGTTATTAAAATAAAACGTATAATACAATTTTCTCTAAATAACTCCAATGATTGTATATAACTATAAAAAATATCTAATAATTCATTATGCACTTCTTGAAAATGCTTACAAACAATTATACCCGCTTTATGTGTTTTTGAACTTATAATGTCCATTATTTGTAAATATATTTCGTGCCATAATAGTTTTGAATTACACCCTAATATGGACATATCTATTTCATAATGAATATCGCTAATTTTTAGGTAATATTCTTGTTTATCGTAAATTACAGTCGCCTTTTTTTCATATTTTAATTGTGTAGGACTAAATTCAGTTAAATAATTTAATACTTGAGAATATTTGCCTGTTCCTGCTGGACCATAAAAAATAATATTATTCATTTCTTCAATTGTTTTGCCCATTTTTTCATACATATTCGGCAATTTTAATTGCAAATTTTCCTTTTTACATGCACTCACATACTCATTATAATGGGTTTCATAATATTTAATCATTTATGGTTATTAATATACTTTATGTGATGCAATATAATTAATATATATGTTTATAAATTACAATTAAATTATATTTATATTCGTATAAATGTATTCAAATATTAAACGCAATATTATAATATAATACATAGTATTATGAATTTATATATAGACATAAATGACTTTAAAGAGAACAATATTTATTTTTATGATAACATAAAAAATGCAACATATAAGTCATTACACCAACATTATTCACCTCCAAAAACAGACAAATATTTACAACAATCCACTATTATTAAGATTGATAGTTATTTTTGTAAGCGAATTTATTATTCTGTAGATAATTTATCATTAAATGGCATTTGTCTCGGTTTTATAATTGATAAACCCACATACGAAAAATATTTTGACAAATATAAATGTTCATTTCCAGTTAATGGCGAAAATGAATTACTCATTAAAAAAATACAACAAATAGAACAAATTATTATCAGCAAAATAAATATAAATAAAACCCCGCAATATCACTTATATGAACAATTAAAATCTGGATTCATTAAAATATCCTATAATGAAAATAATAAACAATACAATAATACCACAAATATACACAATAAATATTATGATGATGATGTAATCAACAATAATAATAATAATAATAATAATAATAATAATAATAATAATAATAACCACAAACATCATTTTATAGTATTAAAAATAAATGGCATATTGGAAAATGAAACCGAATATAAATTAATATATAAATTTATCAAACCAATTGCTCATATTTTATAGCGGGCAGGTGCGTTAAAATCCGTCTTTTTGAGGGTTATTTAGGCGATTTGTTCGCGGGGGGTGTGGCGGGCGGGCAGGTGCGTTAAAATCCGTCTTTTTGAGGGTTATTTAGGCGATTTGTTCGCGGGGGTGTGGCGGGCGGGTAGGTGCGTTAAAATCCGTCTTTTTGAGGGTTATTTAGACGATTTGTTCGCGGGGTGTGTGGCGGGCGGGCAGGTGCGTTAAAATCCGTCTTTTTGAGGGTTATTTAGGCGATTTGTTCGCGGGGGATGTGGCGGGCGGGCGGGCGGGCGGGCGGGCGGGCGGGCGGGCAGGTGCGTTAAAATCCGTCTTTTTGAGGGTTATTTAGGCGATTTGTTCGCGGGGTGTGGGTGAGTGTATTGTTTATAATATTTCCGCGAAATCCGTCTGTTGTAAAATATTGTAATATTGTATGAATTATATTGACACATACGAATAATATAATATTTAATAGATAAAGAACTCCACTTGTTATATTTGATACATATATGTGTCCATCTATTGTTTGATTTTGCATTAAAATATATATTTGAACGAATATTAACATAACCGAAATATTCATAAATGTATTATAAGAGGAAGATACATTACCACTTTCAATCATATTTTTATAAATAAATATTAAATATAAAATATATCCTATAAATCCTACATTTAACAATATAGGTCCGGTTTGTTTTATGATTTGGTATAACAACCAACTAAAATTGTGTCCTATTGAAATTGTTTGAATATGATTTATGGTTAAAAATAAAAGCATTAAAAGTCCTAAAATAAATAAGAAAAAAGCGGTTAAAAGTGCGCCTATTGATGCGGACCCACTTGTTAATAGATATATCAAAAAAAGTATTATTGCAACATAAATAAATGTTTTATAAACTGTTATAAACCAATTATTATATTTATTCATTTTTATACTGAATTATATATTTAAGTAATATAATATATAATTATTGTTATTTATTATATGATGTTTTTGGATGACTCTCGGGCACGTTATAGAAAAAATATAATGTATTGCAAAGGAGAAAAATAATTACTTTTATATCTCTTTCTGGTGTGTTTCTTGGTTATGATATAATGTAATATTTTTCATTGTAATATGAAACACAATTTTATGATTTGTAAAAATTGTTTTTAATTGTTTTTTCCATTTTATCGCATTTTGAAACTTATCATTTTGTTCGCAAATAAAATAATAATTATAGTGTAAATCATATATGTCTGTTAAAACAACATATTCGTCTAATTTTGATTCTATTTTATTATTTTGTATATTATTTGTAAAACAATGGTGTCTTAAATATTTGTCTATTTTTTTCTCTAATAACCGATTCTTCAGTTCTGTTGATTCATTACAATTAAACGTTAGTTTGATTAACACGTTATCAGCCTTCATTGCAATTCTTACTAAGCCTTTTAAAGTTTCGGTTGTTCGGTGGATTTGTTTGCGTTTATATGAGTCTTGTCTTGTATGATTGATTAAATATTATCTAAAACAAAAAAAATTCTATTCAATTTTTTTGTTTTATGCACATATTCATAACTAGTCTATTCACATTATTTATCCCACGTTAAGTCCGTTTCCATTAATTCACTAAAATAATTCTTTACCCAATCCCATATTTGGGATAATATATTTTTTGTGGATTTGGGGTTGAGTATAGTTGTGGATTTGGGGTTGAGTATAGTTGTGGATTTGGGGTTGAGTATAGTTGTGGATTTGGGGTTGAGTGTGGGGTAGGGTATGAATGTATTATTATTTTTTAGGAGTAAAACTTCATTATTTAATTTTTGAATTTGATACAATAAAAGCGGTATGAGTTGAATATAATTAATTGTTTTGAGTCCATTTTCTAATTCCAAAACTAATTCGGGATAAATCGTTTCAACTTCTTGTGCAATTAATCCGTATTGAATGGGTTGTTGAGAACCTTGATTTTCAATAATATTATTATTATTATTATTATTATTATTAGACAAATGAAATGGTGATGAATTGCGAAGTTTATATTGATGAGGATGTAAAATGAATAATTTGTCGGCGATTTGAGGATTAATATCTTTTATGTCGGTTTTGATTCGTTCGTCAGATGGATTTGAAAAGGTGCCATAAACCGTTAAATTATTATTCATTATAACATTTTGTGGAATTAATATGGGATAATTTGTAACAGAAGGTTCAATATATGTGATATTATTTTGTTTTACAAATATCCAATCAATAACACTATCAACTGATTCAACGAATTGTTTTATGTATGAAGTATATGTAGGCTGTCTTCCACCGTAATTTGCATTTGTAGAATAAAGCGACATATATGTATGTATTATGCGAATATTATATAAAATTAATAGATATTAATTTTATTGGATATGCGCGAATTAAATTAAAAAATTAATAATAATATATATTATATAGTTTATCATTAATATATAAATAATATCATTCAATTATTGTTTTTGTTTTTAGTCTCATAAAATAAATAAGAATGTCTTTTATTCAAGTTGATAATGGCGGTAATAGAGGAGGTGGTGGTGCAATATATGGCACATCAGGGAACGAATATTTACAATTTCCAACAAACACTTCACATCCCATTATTCCCAATTCAAACGAATATACGATTTTTCGTAAATATCTGTCAGTTCATTCTGAAGACCGCAATGTTATTAAAGAACCGAATTCAAATAAGTTTAGCATAATTATGCCTCAATATTTAGAAAATGTTGCAGCGGTTCGCTTAACCGATTGGTCATTTCCCGCAAATTATAATGTATTTTCTTTTGAAAATTCAAATCTGGGTTTAACTTTTCAAATTAGCAATCCATACAATCCGGGTGCAGTGGGATTACCTGACCCGCTTCAAAACGCGATTTTTATTGCATTAAATGCATTTATTGGTCATAATTTTACAATTACAATTGAGCCGGGGTTTTATAATCCATCTCAAATGACGAATGAATTGACTAATAAAATGAATGAGGCTGTTACGGTTTATTTAATTGAATATTTTGGTGCAAATGGATTAAGCACTCAAATAGATGCATTGAATACTCTTGGTGGATATAGTGAATTTGTGGTTGTTTATAATTATGTTGGACAAAAAATATATTTTGGTAATCGTTCATCCACATTTATTCTTACTACATCTAATGAAATAAAAACCGATTATTTAGGAAAATCCATTAAATGTTATGTAAGAAATCAAGAACCCGATTTTTCCAATTGGGGATTGGGTTATAATCTTGGTTTAAGTCGTTGTGATACGTCATCGATTGACCCATCAAACAATTATGTTCGTTTTTACTATGGTAATGTATTTCCGGGAGATAATGGCTATTGGCTTACTCCCGACTTGACTGGGGCATTTGTGAGTTATATTGAATGTCCTTATAAAATAAACTTTATGGGACCGTCTTATATGTATATGGAATTAGATGTGGATGGTGATAATACAATGAACTGTATTGATGAAACCCAACCATTTAATTTGTCTGATTATACAGTTCATACAAATAATACAAATGGAATTGTGAATGGGTCCTTTGCAAAAATACCAATTACAACTACACCTATTGCTCAGTGGTTTGACAGAGAACAAGTGCCATATAAATTAATGACACCTCCAATGGAGCGGATTCGTAAATTAAGTTTTATGATACGTTATCATAATGGGCAAGAAGTTGATTTTGGTCAATTTCCTTTTTCATTTACGATTGAATTTACACAATTATTGGCACGACAAACGCGACCGAAATTAATAAATAATAATCAAAATTAGCGGAGTGTTAAACTTATAAAGTATTATTATTATTAATTTTGTAATGCTCAATCCAAAACAATTTAAAAACAAAATGAAGATTTAAGATTTGGTTTAAAATATTCCAAAATTAATAGTATTTCAATAATAATATTAATATTAATAATTAACTTTATAGATTTCTCTCTTTAACAATAAATAAAATTAAAAATATAGATTTAAATAAATATGTTTATAGTTTTCATTTTTATATTAAGAGAGAAATAA
>Ga0302186_10000554_pt1 | contig 33148 bp, 26 predicted proteins | sample II_Bog_E1_2_FD_198782 | JGI IMG/M metagenome (GOLD analysis project Ga0302186, IMG submission 198782) | Peat permafrost microbial communities from Stordalen Mire near Abisko, Sweden - II_Bog_E1_1 | ecosystem: Environmental > Terrestrial > Soil > Wetlands > Peat | place: Sweden: Abisko... | reverse complement strand
TGTACTATGCGTTTCTTAATGGGCACCTCGCCGATCATTCAGTTATAAATATGATGCAAATAATAGATTCATTTTAAATATTGAAAAAGAAGAGGGTTATAAGGTTGCATAAATACAAAGGACTGCAACTATCAAAAAATACACTTGAAAGTAACAATGATGATGGCTGGAAAAAATGCAATTAATATTTGATTTGTCTTTGCAACTATCCTAAAAAAATTTAATCCTCCTTTATTTTGAAATATACAATTGAACAAATATTAGCCAGTATTAATAAGTTGCGAGCCATTGAATATTGATTGATTGGCATATCTGAAAATCATTACAAAAAAGAATCAAAAGAACCTTCTTGATAATCGTTTAAATTTTATTAAATTATGTTTATCGTAAAAAGGTGTTGATCAAATGAATTTAAATTTTTACTAAAATGTATTCACTGTTAATAAAGTCATTCTGTATTGGAATATTATAAGATACTGAGAAAATATGTTGGAATAGCACTGCATTCACAGATTAAGGAAATGCTGCAATTAAATGAATATTTAATATTATTATTTTAGGCAAATATATGGTAATTTTAGCATAACTCAGGGAAAAGGCGTAAAGGGCAAAAAGGGAGCAAAGAAAGTAGAGAAGAAGGTCAACCCTCTCTTCGAAAAGAGACCCCGTAACTTCAGAATTGGCAACTCCATCCAACCCAAGGCCAACCTTACCCGCTTTGTCAAATGGCCCAAATACATCACCTTCCAGAGACAGAAAAGAATTCTGCTCACTAGAATCAAAGTACCTCCTACAATTGCTCAATTCTCCAGAGCTCTCGACAAAAATCAATGTATTTCACCATCAACTCAGCCAATGTCCTCTTCAAACTTCTGAAAAAATATTCTCCTGAAGATGAGAAGCAACGCAGAGCTAGACTCGTCAGCGAAGCCAAACTCAGAGCAGAAAGTAATTCACCTCTTATTTAGAGAAAGAAGTTAAGAACGCTAAACCTTTCCATCTCAAGTTTGGATTGAACCATGTAACCAAACTCATCGAGGAGAAGAAGGCTAAATTGGTCGTGATTGCCAACAATGTTGATCCCATCGAACTTGTTGTTTGGCTCCCTAATCTCTGCAGAAAATTGGAAATTCCCTATTGTTTCGTTAAGGGAAAAGCTGCCCTCGGCAAACTCGTTCATCAAAAGAACGCTGCTGTTGTTGCTCTCACTGAAGTCAGAAAGGAAGATGAGGGTGAGCTTAACAACCTCGCTGCTGCTTTCAGAACTCACTTTAACGAAAACAAAGATTTGGGAAAGACTGTAGGTGGATTCCAGAGAGGTGCTAAGAGTCAGATAAAGTTCCAAAAAGCCGAAACCGAAAGAGAAAGAGAAGCAATAAAGAAACTCAAGGCTTGATTAAACTTATTTAAAACTCTAAAGGAATCTTATAGATAGATATTAATAATAGATAAATGATTAAACACCTTTTGTTAGCCCTTTCAATTGCAGTTCTCATCGTTGCCCTCCCTGAGGGAGATCTCGTCTCCTCACCACCTGTACAATGTCTATAAGTCAGGGTATGATAGGAACAGTCATTTACTCTGGCTATCTTGACACTGCTACTGCTGGTCGCAAACTTCATTATGTCTACATCTAAGCGAATGTATCTAATCCCTCAAATGCATCCCTAGCAATTTGGCTCAATGGAGGCCCTGGATGTTCAAGTCTGTGCGGAATGATTCAATAAATCGGTCCCTATCTGGTGGGCAATAGCTATAAGATGGGAGACATGCTAACTAAGAATGAATTTAGCTGGAATAAAGCTGCAAATCTACTCTTTCTCGAAACCCCAGCAACAGTCGGCTTCTCTTCTGATAAAGATCAACAATATCGTTGGACTGATTTAGAAGCAGCTCAAGATGCTTTCGCAGCAATCAAGGACTTTCTTTTTACTAAGGCTCCTTAATTCGCCAATCGCACTATTTTTGTTCTAATTTATTGATATAGATCACTGGCTAAAGTTATGCAGGCAAATATATCCCCGATATTACTGTGCAAATCATTGAGCACAATCGAAATAAACAGTATATCAATATCAAAGGTATCATGGTAGGCAATGGAGTAATGACCTTCGAGAACAATGAACTTGATAAATCTTAAATTCAATATATGGCTGATCATGCGTTGATTTCAGATAGGCTAGAAACCATATATAGGCATGCTTGCTATAAAGATTTCGATTCTCCCAGATGTATGTTCTTTAGATATGAATTCGATATTATGCTATCTTATATCGATCAGTATAGTAAAAACAATTCAATTTAGATATCTACGAAACTTGTCAATAAAAGGGGTCTCAGGCTATTCGTCTAAAATAAGCAATTTCACCTTGGAAGACATATAAATCTCAAGGAAAAATTCATCAAAAGTAAGGGCATAATTTAGGATAAATACCTGAGTGCCCCTCAGATGATGGAGCCACTCAATACTGGAATTTGAATAAGGTGGCCTATAAAACTGATAAATTCAATAAAACATGGTCAGCTTGTTCAGATATTACTTATGCAATTTCGGAAAGGGGTTCAATGGATGAATACGCCAAAATTATTTCGAATGGAGCAGTGAAGATATGGCTCTTTAGTGGAGATTGGGATGATGTAGTCCCATACACTGATACTTAAAAAAATGTGGAAAAGTTTCACAGACAAAAAACAGGTGGTTGGAGTATGTGGAACGTAGGCGATCAACACGCTGGATTTTATCAGGTTTACGACAAACTTACTGTAATCACTGTAAAAGGGGCTGGACATATGGTTCCAGAAACAAGACCAAAAGGCAGTTACCAGCTCTTCTATAACTTTGTCAATAACAAGGGAGTCAACAATCAAATCTACTGATTACCTGTCTTAGTAATACCTTGTTATAACATTATAATTTAAATATGAATATGAAAAAAGAGATGGGGGTCAACTTGCCACCCTTTATAGTTGGACTGCAGGCAGCTAGAAAACTGTTAACCACATTAAGGGAAAAAAAAGTTAACTAGTTGCAGGTATCTTCATTGCTACCTGACAATCAACATCTTTCCGAAGAAATGGAATCCAAGTTACCGTAGCAGCTGATCGAGAGTTTATAAGCACAGGAAATGATTGTTGATGTTGCTTAGAAGTCAAAGAAGGAGGATTTAAGTTAAAAAATAAATACAATAGGAAAGGAACTGCATGACTGTTATCAATAAAACGAGGCCTATTAGCTGATTTTCGCAAAACTGTGTGATTACTACAGCAGAAACATCAAAACAATGTAAGAAAATGAACGATTGAAGAGAAAGGGTTACCAGCTAGAGGAAGATATTACCAGCTATAAAATAAAAATAAAGCAAAATTACTAAAAGATAGAAGAAAATCATGTCAATACTACTCATATTCGAACATTGACTCAGTAGCAGCTACAACAATATCTTAACTAGGAGAAAGAAAAAGCTGCAGTTTAACCATTACCAGTTTTGCTAGCTGAAAAAACAGATTTAAATATACTGTCTATTTCTTCTTCAAAAGAAGAAAATAGTGACTAGCCAAAGCTGACATTAAATTGGCGTTCGCTAAGTCAAATATCAAAAAAACCGCAAGTGCGTAAAACTAAGCCGAAAGTACCAGAATAATAACAGTTAAGAACATCTTTTCCTGGTTCTTAGCTTTACAACTTATGAAGTCTGTATTTATTATTAATACTACAATAATTTGATAATTTAAATCGAGTAAACTATCCAATTATTGTAAAAGTAACAATTAGATCATTAATCTTTTCTTAAATCAGATAACCTAGTTTTAATATGATTCCAAGGAGTTGAATAATTCATATTGATTTATATTTATATTTGGATGAGATCGGTGGTTAAGAACGTACAAAACCTGCTGAAAACTCCTCACAATTGTTTCAGTGGTTTCGGTAAAATCATTATCTATTTCAGCTGGACCATACAACCCCTACCTCTATAAGGACTACTTGGTACCACGCGCTTACCCCACCAACAAGGAACTTTATAATACCATCAAGAATCAGGACAAGATAGTCACCCCACCAGTGAGAAATATGCGACACGTCAACCCTATTCGGCAGTCTGGCCCACTTCCTTCTTACTACGGCACTTATACGATGGAGGATATCAGACAACTCGCAGAAACTTTCACTATGGGTCGCGATATTCACTATTGCCAAATGGACGTCGACGAGGTTATGAGGAGAGTTCCAGGCGTACGTAATACTTTATGCAGATTTCTCGTAAGGAAGTCGAGTATATTGTTCAAATGGGTTTCAGTCCTAATGAGCAAGTACGTTTTGCCTTTCTTGCTTATCACATGGGCTTGGATATATTTTATCAGCCAAACGGAGTCTATGCAGTTCGTCAGGTCGTCACCAACTCCAAGGGTCAAAAAGTAGAGGTCTATTGGAATGCCATGGTTTTCGAGGATCTTTCTCTGCTAAATGTTAACTTCGCCCCCATCCTATAAGTAGTTGATTATCACTGGGAAATCTTTCTCTGGGCCGATTCTCCGATTAAAGTGACAGGCGATCTGGATTTGGGTGTGCCTAACACATGGTTTGAATATGAAATAGAATGGTCCACCGAAATCAACGTATCCAATGATCAGATGAATATTCCTGAAGATATAAGGCCTTTTGATACAGGTCGAAACCCCAATTGTCGTGGTGAACTATGGAAGAGTCAAGAGAAATTGTCTGAATAATCTGATCTAAGAAAGCCAGAATGGAGACTACCAGCTTGATCGACATAGATAAATTAATTATAAACCCAGCCGAGTGCAGTTTACAAATTTATTGAGATGTCGATATGTTTGATTTATAATAATTCCACATGTCTGCCTAAAAAAACTAAAAAAGATTGTTTAACAGATTTGACCAATACTAAATTGCAGCGATGTTCACTTAATCAGCTTAGAGCTACATGAGCAAAAAATGCTCATCAGTATCCTGGCGATTTTATATCAAGTGTGTTTTAGGCATACTTTTGGCCATCAATGGATATCTATCGCATTGGGGTCCTTGGACTTGGCCAGGAAACTTCAATTTGCTTATCTTCTCTGTCATCTTTTATAACATTGCTAGCTACATCTACGCTAAGTTATCTGTTATTGATGGTGCTCAAGGCAGTATGGTACGAATCCGATAAAGTAGATTGGATAATTTTTGCTTAACAAGTAAAATGTCGTAGCCCTTTTGCGAATCGGGGAAAACAAAAATGAGTATGTGTTCGAATTACAGAAAAATGGCAAATTGGCGAACAAAAAACATTTTGTGTATTATGAATACTTCACAATTGATGGTTATTTTAAGGAATAAGCCTTTCAAAAACACTTGGGAGGGTTCTTGGATGAAGTTATTAGAACTTCCACTGCATGATTTAGTGCTTAACAGCATAAAAATTGGAATCAAAATGTATTAGCAAATTTTATTTATTTAGTTAAAATCAATATTAATGCTGAGAATTGGCTGGAGAATTGATGAATTCACAGTTTATTCCAGCAAAACAAAAATAGAAATAGCCATATTAACCTGTAGCATTTTTCTTTTTTTATAATATCAAAGTTGAAATGACTGATTTGGTCAAAATCAAGGGACTGAAAGGTAAACAAAACAAGAAAAAATGGGCAAAAAATATTGATATATCTGGCCTCCTGGAAAAGCAAGCTTCATAGCACGACAAGCAAATCCGTTAAAAATTTAAGCCTTAATTAGTAGTCACTGATGATAATGTCAATGAACGGGCTCCCCTCGATCCCAATAGATTTAAAAATATTCCTCACCATCCACCCAAAAAAGTTTATGATAACCGTATTACTCGCAGTCTAAACATCAATGAAGTCGATGATGCATGGGCCATCAAAGATTAAGGTAGGCATCTCTATAAACCAACTGAAATTCCAGCAGTAATCGCACCTGAAAGTGGGCACTCTTACAATCCACGTTCTAATGACATCGACAAACTGTTAGATAGAGTGATTGATTATGAAAAGCAACCTTTAATCGTTCATAAATAAAAGCCTAAGAGCGAACTACCAGAGATCACAATCCGACATCGGAATAAAAAGAAAAGAGCTGCTCAACTGGAAGCTAAAGGAAGATTATAAAACCGTTAATTTAGACAACAACTGCATAATATCAAGAAGATCAAGAAACAAATTGATGAAAAGGAAAAGGAAATCGATGACAATAACAAGACTAAACTCATACGCAAACAAAAACTGGAGAAAGAAACTCGAACAGGTCGGGTGCGCCTTGGGAAGCGATTGGGCAAAAAGATATATAAATTTAAGTAGTACATTCCTTCTGGTTAGAAAGTATAGAAAGTGAGCCAAGTTGGTGTCTCCTAAGAGCTGGTTCGGGAGCGTTTTGACTCAATATTCCGGCGAGGTGTCCTCTAAGCCCGCAACGTGAAGGTGCACGCGAACAGACATAAGCACATAAAGGTGAAAGAGTATACGAATAAATGACAGGAATGATTATTAATTGCTCACTGTTGACAATAATTACATTATTTATATAGGCTATATCGGGTTTAATCCTTTATATTCCGAACAGAATTATAGTTGAATTGTTTAATATACAAATAGAATGTTGATCACTACTGGATTCATAAAATCAAATTGTCATTAAAAAGAAATATTTTAAGTGATATAATTGTTCAACTTAAGGAATGAATTTTTAATGATAATCATAATGGTTTTTCAGAGTTGGGAGGTTATACTGGAGCAGCAGCTGGAGCTTACTCATCATCACTACGTATTTTGGGGTATGTATACAAAGTACTGTCATTAAAGAAACTGTCAATGCGCTCAAAATTTCCGTTAGTGCACCTAAAGATCAAGCCAATAATCAAACCAGCAACAGCTCCAATTCCTATACTGATTGCCCACCCGGCCATTTGATAAGCTCCTTGAATGGTTTCCGTTCTGCTGGATAACTTAAGGGCTGGATAACTCAAATTAACTGCAGTACCTGTTACAGAAGTAGTATTGAAGACTGTAGGAGTCTGTCCAACACCCTGCAATACGGCAGAGCAAATTGCCGCAAATAAGGAAGGTAGCAAGAAATGGAAAAGTACGCTGTTGGAGTCAATCACACCGTTTTCGTTTAGCTTTCGTTTAAAACGAGTCTGAAAGAAAGAACAGATGAATCCTACTGAGAAGCCTATTGCTGTAGCAGCTCCAGGATTATAATTCACATCAGTTGAAGAACTAAAAGCGATTGCTCCCTAAATAAAATAACAAATACAGTTATGGAGGCAAAGACCATGTCATGTACGCAAAATTTGCGGTATGAAAAGGATGAGGCAGTGTAGCAGCCTAAGACAGAAGCAGCAAGAGCCAGCCAAATGTTGACTTGCCCTGCCATAGCCACTATTTATCCGTTCTGTGAATCATAGACGCTACTGAGCACCAATACTGGATAAGAACACCAGACAAAGATGATGCCTAAGAAAGCCAAAGCCATGATTTTGTATGAAGATCGGAAGTTAGGATTATTTACTGTTTTGTCACGTTTACTTATTACGAATGAAGCTACTATGCCAAGCATTCCTCCGTAGGCAAAAGCACGTGAAGGATAACCGTTATCAGGAATATAAAGACGCCATAAGATTTGACTATTTATCTCATAGAGGAAGGTACCAATCCAAGTCAAGAAAAATATTTAAGTGAGTCCAATTCTACCAATTACGGCAGTATAGCCAGCATACATTGCAAGAGAGGCACCAACAGCATCAAGGAAAGACGCAGAGGTAAAAGCATAACTTGTCTGCAGACCATTTCCAAAGTTGATGTAATTGATGAAAGAGAGGGTACCTGTGAAATTTGCTTGACCTGTGGGGTCGTTGAGAGAGATGCGCTGCCAAAAGTTGCGAAAGATGAAGAAGTTTTGAACTGTTAGTGCAAAGATAAGCAAAGTAAATGCCATTCCCGTAACTGTCGTCCTTTCAATATATGCTGCTACCATTGAAAGACCTAAATCAAAAAATACTTACCAACAATCAGGAGGATTATAGCAATAGCGACTACTGCCACTGGGTAGGGAAACTGAGAAGAGTCAACAAGATAAGACTGGGTGGTGGTGGCAGAAGTGGAAGCAAGAGGATAGACTGATTGGACGTTTTCCATGCTGGCAAAAGCAATTTCGTTGTAGCCGAAGAATAGTCCGTAAATAATACCGACAGCAATCTCCCAAAGAAGCGCAAACACAATGAAACAAATTGTTGCACGACTGGTGTCTTTTTCCTTTTCTTACATATTAAAAACGTTAATTATAGATATCAATCTTAAGTTTTGCAAAAGAGGCGGATGAGGTTAACATTAAATATATAAGCTTATCGCAATGATGTGAAAAATGCCTTAACCCATATCAAATGATAGCTATAATTTAATGCTGCGATTTTTGTCAGGATTATAATGCTCTTAAATTAGCTTTGTGAGCAATAAAGATAGGAAAATATTCATTTAAGGAAATGATCTCTTGAATATGAATAGACAATCGATTGAAACTTTCTATAATAATAAAATGGATAAAAGTGACCCCATCGAAGGTGAAAATCCAGATATAAAGCGTAGGAGATCGCAATCGAAATTTAATAAAGAGTTACCCAGGTATGAGTGTTTTTGTTCGAAGCAATATCTAAGCTACCCAGCACTCTACTTGCACTTGAAAAATAAGCATCATGCATACTTTCAAAATACAAAAAATGGAAAAAGAATGGAACCAACTAAACTCATAGAGATGTTTGATGCTGCCTAAGGGTATAAAGTTTACAAAATAACTTTCGATAGCAATTTCATGCTGGAAAATGATAGAAAAGACTTTGCAGGAAAGGGAGAAGAACCAAATTTAGGATAAATGCGTTATCCAAACACTAATAATCCTTTTTTATTCCCAAATGTTTATCAACAAAACTTTCCCTATGATTATATGCTCAATAACAACAGGATGGAAATAATGCAGTAAAGGAGACAAACTCCAAAAGATATAGCGATTGAGCAGGCCTTACAAATGTACATGGAATCAATCAATGGGAAATCGCTAAAGGAGCGTAAGGAAAGGGAATTACTGTTTATTTTGCTTATTGACTGTTTGAATCAAAATTATTCTTTGCTAAAAGACGATCGCATTGGAGAAAAATAAGTAAAGCGGTACACTGCTGAATACAATTCTGATTATCTCCCCCGCATGCTGTCTCACTTTGAAAAGACATATATTCCCACATTGTCAAAGGAGAATGGGATGGCTTATAGTTTTTTTTTGACGCATAGCTACATTATGGTGAGTGGACAATACAAATAAGTTTTGCAAGATTTTATTAATTATTTGACTGGGAGTCAATAAAGGTCCAAACCAATCACTCATTTTGAGTATCAACCCAACGAAGAGAGCCCAGAGGACGATAATTTTGAGAAGTCTGATGATGAAGATGGGTCGGAGGAAGATAATAACTAAGGATCCAATGAGTAGTGATTAGATTGTCAGATAATATAAAAAATATAAATTATCATTACTTTTTACCACCTTTAAGCAGAGTTAACTTTTCATCTATGATAACTGTGAAGCATAGGGCTAGAGAATAAAATCCCATCAGACCTAGATTAATATTTTGACACTCCAGTGTACAAATTGAAAAAAGAATATAAAGAGGTGCTGAAAGTTGAACAAGAAGATGAATCTTCAGTCTGAGAGTTATTGGAGTCAGTTGAGAGATAATAGTAATGCAAGTTAAAATTATTGTAAAAAATTGTTGAAAATTAGTGGTCCAGAGACAGCTATGAATGGAGTAGTAGGTAAGATATTTTTGAGAGGCCTCTACTCTATAGATAACTATGTACCATAGAAACAAGAGAGGTAGGATAATTTTACTATTTAGATGCAAATTATAGTTGAATTTAGGGAGTAGTTGGCTAATCAAATTTAGATTGAAATTGTCCTGAAGAGGATAAAGATAAGACATACATATTCCTACTGCGAAATATGCATATGATTTTTCATGGATTGCAATAAATAAACCTAAATAGTATAGAAAATTTCCAATTTTTCTGCTCATTTGGTCCAAAAGTTTGAGTAGGCGGTTATCTCGTGTAATATACTTATAAAATTTATGAGCATCAGTACCAGTGTAGATATAGGCCAGGTTAAATAATTCTTCATCATTGTGATCAAATTTATTCGAGGTTGAACCAATGAATATTCTCAGCAAAATTAGCAACACTGAAAGGTGAATGAATGCAGGTCTTGTGAAAGCGAACCAATCATTAAAGAATATTCTTGGTAGTAATAAACTCTGGACAATGAAAAACAGGAGGCTTTATAAATATAGAGATACTTGTAAGGCATTAAATTAGTTATGAGTTTGAATATGTGATTTTCAGTATTGCGCATAAGATAAATTTATACGACTGCAAATCCTAAATTAATTAAGAAAAGTAGGCTTCCCACATAATCATATTTTCTAGAAAGCAAGTGAACGATTCCCAGATTAATGACAACGGCCAAAGCTATCAATGTCATTGCCCTTCTTTTTTATTCAGCAATTTGATTGGCTGCTCTATGCTCTAAATCTTTTGAATTTATTATTTCGATTTTGCTTACTTTCACCAATCCCCATGAAACAAATTTATACATTCCATAAATAGCAGCAATTGACGAGAGATGCTCCATCACACTATAATCTCTCCCAAAGATAAAAGTCATAATTCGCCAAAAATAAAAGGCAGACAGTCCTCCTTGAAATTTGAAATTCATGAGTACTCCTAAAAATATGGAAACATCCATAGCCATGATGATAGACTGAAACAGTAAACTTAGGAAATATTCCTTGATGCCGCCTGCACATTCCATAAGCCAAGTGATGAAAGCTGTGGATACGAGTAGTAAAATTTCAGCTCTCCAAATTTTTTGTTAATTTGAGTTTTTCATATAAACTTTTATAATTGTAATGTCAAAAAAGCAATTCTTGTAACTTGGAGACGACCATCTTATCGGGATATCAGATGCAATAAAAAGTCAAGTTTGGAAAGTCAACAGTCCTAAATACAGTGTAAACCCATCGAGAATGACGAATGCAAGGAGTGCAGCCAGTCACCGATCCCGTTTCACATCGAATAGTAAGCTTATCAAAAGCTGTTTATTCCGCACAATTGGTAAGAAAAATCAGCAATCATGGCAAAAAATATAAATGTAACAAAAAAACCTCAATGTTTAGCTGCTAAAGCAAACTTTGGGCAACATTACTCAAGATTAGTTAAGCCTGCTGTCAATATTAGAGGAAACTTTTTACAATTATTCGACATTATCGCACTCACTTCTCGAAGTCAGTTAGTTTTGACTTCTATCAATTGGTGCATAATCTTCAGATTGTGCTTGATATATATTATTTTATAGTCCATTTTCAACATAACTAACTAATGGATAAACTTGCCAGATTGAGAAAAATACAAAACGTAGCATTAACTTTTAAGCACAAACATCAAAATTTAGTGGGATCAAAGGTTAAAATTGTGGAAGTAGGGCCGAGGGATGGACTTCAAAATTAAAAGCAGCTGCTTTCTCTCACTGATAAAGTTACCCTCATTAATCGACTATCGAAATCAGGATTAAAAACAATTTAGGTGGGATCATTTGTATCACCAAAGTGGATACCTCAGATGGCCAATTCCAAATAACTTTTTCAGCTAATATAAAAAGCAGCAGCAGTAAGCTACCCTTGCTTGGTTCCTAATATTAAAGGAATGGAATCCGCATTGGAAGCAGGAGTCAAGGAAATAGCAGTATTCGCATCAGCCACTGAAGGATTTTCTCAAAAGAATCTTAACTGCTCGATTGAAGAGAGTTTAAAAAGATTTGAGCCAGTGATTAGATTAGCCAAATAGAAAGATATACGAGTGAGAGGATATGTTTCAATGGTAATGGGCTGTCCCTTCTAGGGAGAAGTTCATCCATCCAAAGTTAATTGGGTTGTACAAAAATTGCTTGAATTGGGATGTTATGAAGTATCACTAGGCGACACTGTTGGACGAGGAACGGTTGAAAAGACTTATTAGTTATTTAAAGAGCTATAATCACTTCCAAAGGATAAATTAGCAGTTCATTTTCATGATACCTTTGATAATGCGATTGAAAACATCCTAACAGCTATTTCATTAGGTAGATATCATCTTAAGTAGGTTGCAGGACTGTTGATTCATCCATAGGGGGACTGGGAGGATGTCCATATTCGATGAAACCAGTAGGAAATGTTTGCACATAAAATGTGGCTTTTGCAATAGAGACTGCAGGTCTTCGAAGTGATTTAAATCTGGCAGAATTGTCTGAGACAGGTCAGTGGATATGCAAATTGCTTTCTCGACCCTCATTGTCTATATTATGATATTTCGGTAATTAAAAAAATTGATCAATCACATTTACTCTTTAGATTCTTAATTTGGCAAGGAAGGATATAAAATACACGAGGATTCTTCTTCATCACCTGATTCAGGATTTGAATCTTCATTATCTGATTCACTATTTGAATCATCTGATTCAGTATTGGAATCTTCATTATCTGATTCAGTATTGGAATTTTCATTATCTGACTCCGTATTGGAATCTTCGTTATCTGATTCCGAATTTGAATCTTCATTATCTGACTACGTATTTGAATCTTCATTATCTGACTCCGTATTTGAATCTTCATTATCTGATTCGGTATCTAAACCTTCATTATCTGATTCCATATTTGAATCTTCATTATCTGATGAAGGACTTAAACATTCATTATCTGATTAAGGAGCTAAATGTTCACCATCTGATTTAAGATCTGAGTGTTCATCATCGAGTTTAGAATCTGAATCTTCATCATCTTTATCTTTATCCTGCATCATTTTAGCAAGTAGTTATTGCTCCTAGTGCATTTGCCGAATAAGAAACAGTATATCTGCGATTATTTTTTAGGCAAACTCTTCATATTATATCTTTCCATCTATTGATCGATATTTTTAATATACTTGATCGATAAACTATTGTCCCTATCCCTTTTTTTCGACTTTCTATATACTTTAAATAATTTTCTGGATTTATTCCTTACTGTAAGGAACTGGGTAGTAGTATTCATAGACTTCTAACAATTGATTCCTTTCTTCGGTAACTTCTAATTATGATTCCTCGGATTAGTCCATTGAATTTTGGCTGTCAAATGAGGATCCTATTGAGTAATTGAAAGAATCATAAAAAGAGAGGTTGATTTAATTCTCTTATTTGTATTTTTCAAGTTGCTACTTTAACTATGTACAGTTAGCACTGATTTCTTAAAGATAGTTGGTTGAGCTTGGAATAGGGAACAATAGAATAGTGGCAAAAGTATCCTGATAATCTTTGTCTACTTTGCACTCTTAGATGCCTCTGCAAACTTATTATATATTGTCTTCATCAATTTGAGCGCCTTAATTTTAATCCATAAAATTAATTTACTAACTCAATCATTATTTATCAAAGCCAATCCACTCAGAATATCTTTGAACGATAAAGAATATTCAATATTGGCAAATGAAATGGGACCATATAAACAAACTTAACAAAGTAAATAACAAAACATATTTTTTGATCCAACACTATATCATAAGAATCTTTTTATCGAATTTAGAAATATCAATTAGCGAATATCTTATAAACTAATTATATAACTTATGAAAAGATAATCACCCTTTAGATTAGCAGCCAAAAATAGCCTTAAAGTTACTGACAGAGAGACCAAAATGGATAAGGCACTAATGCATACACTTTAAGGTGGGTATAACCTTCGTCAATAATTAGCCCATACTCTTAATGCAAAAGGAAAAGGCATTGCTGCACAAGGCACACGAACCATATAAAGTATTAAACAGCAAAAATCGCAACAAAAAAACGAGTAGTAAGTTTTGGAACAAGAAGTAGCTGCTCTTGATAATTTCAAGGTGCCAGTGACAAGAGAAAAAACAAAAGTCTTGATATAAAATATTAAACTACGGAGACGAGAGAAACATCTTGAAGCATATGGGTAATTTCGAGAAGATCTTGAAGATTATCAGTAGAATTTGGCACTTGTGTATGGTTCTCTTTAAAGCGATATTTCGCAAGTACTGTCAATCAAAGAAAATCAACTAAAAGAGTATTTCTCTTCACTATCTGATTAGTACCTTTTGACCAAGCCCAAGGAAATACTTCAGTAGATTTCCAAAGAGGTTTCAGATTTCGAAGTAGCAGTCAACTAAAAACTCAAACAAAGTTACGAGGAGTGCGAAAGAATTCGTTCTGATCGCAAAGGACTTGTTGAGGATAAGTGCCAATATCTCTCTATGGTCTTAAATTAAATAGCATTTGTTTTGGAGGATGAGGTGAAGACAATCACTGAAAAATAGAAAGAAGAAATGTAAAAAAAGGAATTATAAGTTTATACTAAACTGAAGGAAAAGCTCGAAGTTATTGGTGGAAGTCAACAGCAACTGTTTGAAGGTTTACGCACAGATTCTAACAATCTACACGAACGATGGAAAACTCTCCACTAAAATAGATAAATAAGCACTTATCTAAATTAAGCCGATGGATGGTAGTTAAGATGGCCTTAAAAGCGTGTAAAGCTCTATAAAAGTATTGTTGAATTACAAAACGCCAATTCATTGAGAAAATTCCGACTGATCAGCAATTTGTCAAAGTAGCATCCTGATTCATTGAGTAAATCAAATATTGAAAAATGGAGTGAACACTTAAAAATGATTAACCAGGCATTTGACGAAGAGTTAGATGGTTTGATTAAGCAACTAATGCAAGAAACCTAATAAAGCGAAAATGCGAATAATAAAAGATTTTAGCAGTTAAGATAGAAATTAAACTATATTTAAAAAAGAAATTCAGAGGCAGTTTAAGCATTGCTCAAGTAAAAATGTGAAGTAGCTTTAAAGAGAAATATTTAGGAAAATAAAAAATTACTTAAATAGGTCACTAACTATGTTTAGGAAGCTGAGGAAAGATAAAATGGAGCTTTGGAAAAGCTAGCCCAATTTTTAGGAGAAGTGGGATCTAAAAACGATGATTTTGGTAAGAAATGGTCGGCTTTAACCCATGAATACGAGGTTGAAAAAGCAAAAGTATTGGACGATGACGATGAAATTGTCTAAAAATTAACAAAGTAATTATAAAATCTAAAAAAATAAGTTAGAGAGGCTCTACATCACATTAGGCTTGAATAAGTCGTCAAGTCTAGCCATTAAAAAATAGATTAACTCGAAAAAATATATCGGCAAACACATCAAAAAAATAAAGACCTTGCTGCCAGACGACCTGAAGTCATCAACAAATTTATGAATTAGTTTGAAGCACGTGTTGCTTAAACTTTTTCTCTGTATGATCAGTCAAAAAAGGCAGAATTAGTGTAAAAAAGTAAGAAATAGGCTGAAGAAATAGCAATGAAAAGATTAGAAGAGGAGTAAAAAAAGAAGCAAGAAGAAGAAGCCCTGATGGCTGAATAATCTAAAAAGAAAGGAGGTAAACCTCCAGCCCCTGCCAAAAAAGATCCAAAAAAGATACTAGCCGAACAATAGGAGCGCAAAAAGGCAATTCTTCAATAAATTGGCCTTCGACAAATTTAGGAAGTAAAAACTGGTTCAGGTTCAATTTGGCTTGCCTTTCGAAGTCTAATATAAATATGCAGTTAATTTTATAAAAGAGAAACTTCCTCGGGTGATCAGCTCAGCCCATAAATAACAAACTGTAGATTAGAATCCCTGGTAACAAAAAAAGCATTAATTTCATCAAAGCAAATGGCAGGCTAACTATAAACTTTAAGGAACAATTTTTTTGCTGAATTGGGAGAAAAGAAGGCAAGACTACTACAGTAATCCGAGGTGGTTGATAACAACTTCGTAGAGAAATCTTTGACACATCTAGATCAAAGATTAAGAGATCATTATCCTCTGAAGGGCAAGCTTGAAGCAGAAGTAGCAGTTGTCCGTTCAGGAGAAATCACAAGTCATAAAAAAGAGTATGAAAAACATGTAAGATTAGTGAAAGAAAAAGTGGACCTACAAACAGAAAAATTCAATTATCTGCTGTAAAAAAGTTTGGCCTTAATTAAGACTCATAATGTAGATCAAAAAGCAGTAAGGGAACAACTAGCTCAAGGCAAAAATCTGGCAGATTTTCAAAGTTGCTTTAGGAAGGCTCACTAAAACCACAAAAACATCACAAAATAAATGGAATAAATTGGCAAATAACTAAATCGTCTGTCTTCATTAGAGATGGAGGCAATCCTTAACTCTAATGAATAATTTTTAAAGAAGACTAAACTGCTTTAAGATGGGGGAGAGTTTTCAACTAGTTAAATAGATTGGTATAAACAAATGATGAAAGAAATTAACGACCAAATATCACAACAGCGGGCCAAAAGAGTTGAAAAAACCAAAGAAGTGCAAGATCATATTGAAAAGAGAAGCAAGGAGTTGATATAACAGTTTGAAAAGGAATATGCCACATATTTGGAAGATTTATCAGCCAAGTAAGGCACTGGTAAAAAATATGGAAGGCCAAAGCGTATTGCCCAAGAAAAGATAAGACTTTAAATGAATAAATGCGAACAAGCTCAAATCAGCATAGATAATCAAATAACAGCCTTTTTGGATATTGCTAATCAAGGAGCTCCGCACTTTCCACACAAAGAATTCCTTCTTTGGAGGCAAAAATTAATGACTATTCAGACATGCATTTTCAAATATGCAAAACACATTGAGGCTATTGTGCCAAACTGTAAAGCTCGAGCAATGCCAAGAATCACAAGGCTAGAAGGAGTATCTGATGCTCTGTTGACTCCCGAGGAGGAAGAGGAAGATAAAAAGAAAATTGTTGAGGAATTGCGGCAACTCGGACCATTGGGAGAGCAGAAGGAAGATAAACCTTTCATGAAGTTTTTAGAAGATATAGAAACAGCGATAGGAAATGTAGCAAGAGAAATTTACGGAGAAAAATCTATATATATCAAAGGCAATGACAGACTCCCAGATTTTTTAAGATTGTATATTCAAAACATGCGAAAAAGTGCTGAATAATTTAGACAGGAATCAGTGAGACATTTGAGGTAAAGCTGCAGCAAACTGTCAGATATTTCTAATAAAATCATAGAGTTATTTTATAACGCATTGCAGACATATTATGGAGAATCACAGGACAATATTCATTCTACTCGAAAGAATGATCTAGAAAAATTGATTTTTCAACATGAAAAGTTACGAGGTGAGCACCTAAAGAATTTGAGACCGAATTTGTCAAATCCAAAATGCCAAGACGAACTAAAAACCCTTGATTAAACCGAACAAAAAAGGCAGCAATAGTTTATTGTATAATTAAAGAATATTCGCAAGAAATTTTAGGACGAGCATTTCGACAATGCTTCTAAATTCTTATTCACTCTTCTGAACAATTATGAAATGTTGATTCTTTTCTTTGATTCCATCTATTTGCAGGAAGACTTTGTCAAAGTTGCAGGAGGTAGAAGTGTTTTTATTTAGATGACGTTTAGGAAAAAGTCCATCTTGATGCAAAGAGACTGCTGTTGATCAAACAAAAGGGTATTTCCATTGAAGCCAACAGCTAACGCAATATCAAAAAGAAGTGGGAGGGAACCACTTGTACTCTTTTCAATTTTGGAGATAAAAAATTTACAAACGCTGTGGTTAAGCCTGAAGAACCAAATAAGGATAAAGATAAAAAGGGAGGAAAGAAATAGGCAAAAGGAGCAAAATTGGAATAAGTACCTGCTGTTAGTCCTGATGTGAGTAAATCAATTGAAACTTTTAAAACATGGCGTCAGAAATCAGTGTTTACCAATCGATAATAAGCTTTAGCTGCTTTTGGCAAATAGTACCAGCTTATTTTAAATAACATAAGCAGTTTTATGGATAAAAGCCTACAATAAAACGAATCTTTTAAGCTCAAATGGCAGGCCATTGCTAAAAATTTATATGTTTCCTGATAACTATTGATTTTATTTCTTTTTATTTCATCGATAAAATTTATTATTGATCAACCAAACAAAAATGGTCAATCCAAAATGACTTCCTTTTTTAAGGATATAAAATATGTGCCTAATATTGTGAGGATAGTTCAATAATAAAATGAGTTTAATCAATTGGTATTTATTGTCATAAATAAGCTTCCTATATTAATAATATAATCAGGTTGGATTTTGTTTTTTCTCTATTAATTGTTACAATTACTCTTAGCTGCAGTATTGCAAGAAATTAAGCAACTCCAAGGCTTAGCATTCGATCTTTAGCTTATCATATAGAGCGCCAGAATCAAATTGTCCCTCTTCTTATTTTGTCTTTAATTATTTCGTTTCGGCAGATATTATGCTATTTTATTACTTTATTATTTTTAGATGATCCGTTGTTTGCTTGATAATTTTGGTTAACTTGCTTATCTATCTTTATAGTTAAGACTGGGATAGACCTGATTCTTCAGGCTATTGATCTGTTGCAGATATAACTGTTGAGGGTGAGTTTGAGCACATGCTAATCATTAAGTTGCCATATTTCTGGGAGGGAATTAATCCTAATTCCTCATCAAGCATACGAGCATACTCTCCAGCCAGTTCAATATCAAATTTAGTGATCTTTATCCCGTCAATTTTCTTTAAATTTAAGCAGGAACTCATCATATGTAATTTGTAATTTGATTCCTTCCGAATAGGGTTGAAAGTGAAATCAAGCTACTGGAGATTCGATAATCGGCTTAGATCCTTAGCCACACCCTATAGTCCTTCTATCAAATTAAAAGTCAAAGATAAAATTTTCAGATTAGGTGGAAGGCAATCGAGTGCGGTGATTTCATTGTGGTCCAAGTAAATCTTTTCTATATTATAGTTATTGGGATAGTTAAGAAATGTGAGATCTTTCAGATGGTTATGCTGAAGAGATATTTCACGGAGCCATTATATATTGTTTAAATTGATCCACGTCAAAGAACAGTTGTTTGCAAAAAGGAACTATACCTTTGCGCTTGAAGGAATGGCAAGACGAGGGCCAACATTAGGCTTAAATACGATAATTCGTTCTTAAAAATTATACATTTCCTACAACTCCTGCTTATCCTATCCCTTTCTAAGCGAGCCCTCTCTACGTAGAGGTTTAGCCTTTAAATCAGGATTTCGTCGCACTGTGGGTCGATTACTATCCACGTTATTCTTTTTTGGCGATACTCCTTGCTGAGTTTCTTCCTTTTCTTTGTACTCTTCTAATAAAGATTAAGCTAACTTTTCTTTATCAAATGTTTTTTCTAAGACTTTTTTGATTGGTCTGTGCAATCTTGAATCCTTTTCGTGAAAAGTTAATTGAGTCTTTGTCAAAATTAACTTATCTGTTTCATTTTGTTGGGTATTTGATCCCTCTTATAATGCTATTTGTGAGCTTGAGGTTGAATATTTTTATCTTGATCTAGATTTCTCCTTTTTGAGATCTGATTTTTATATCTTTTTGAAGTTAGGTGCTGTCGTATACATAATGTCGTTTTGCTCGCGAAAAGAATCTTTATTTACTCCCAATGCATTTAATTTGAGTGGTCTTCCAGATTTAATTTAAGGAAGTTTGTCTTTCTTCATATCCAACTGATTTCCACTATTACGTTTGCTAATGCTTATCCTTTTGGTATGTTTAACATTATTCTCAGTAGTCTCAATATACTATCGTGATTCAGAAATGACTGCTGTCACTGTTGACGTATTCAATGAACTCACATGCTCATTCTTGCCTTTACTATTACTTTTATGATATACTTAAGGCCCCTTTTTCTCACGAGATGCCATTTTGAGGGTTCGAATTTTGGGAAGTTTATTAATTTCTTACTAAACACCATCCCCTTGTCTCTGACTTGGGCCATTTTCTTCTGCTTTATATTTGGGGTGTCTGCGTCTAAGATGCTCTTCCATGACTCCAATAGATTCGAATCCCCTTCCACAGCCTTAGGCTGGACATTTATTCATTTCTAAATTTAAATAACATAAATATCATGGCATCTCATTTTTTTAGGTAGTTGGCGAAAGTAGTGAGCAGTCTAGGCCCACATAACTCTTCAGTGACTGGTTGGTGTTGTTTTTTGAAATTTTTGATAGTAGGCTTAAACTGACTATTCAACTGTTGATTTTATTTGTGAAAAGCAATAGCAAAACTGCTGTTGATTTGCCCATCCCTCTTAAAAGAAATTGATGTATGCACATTCTTGATAGAGTATGATTTTTGCAAATCATTTTGGGATTGATAAGGCCTCCCACTTAGGAAAGCGTTAGAGTGAATTGAATTTAGAATATCCTTCGTCAGTGAATCATGAAAACTTGTTGTTGAGTGCTGTCCTTTGATTTACCAGTGAAGCAGATGGAACAACATCGGCCTATCAATACCTATACCATAACGCTAATTTAGAAGACGAGCCAATATTAATGATAGTAACAGTACTACTATATTAGTGTGGAATTCTCGTTCTCGAAAGAGAACCTCGCTCATCTCCTTCAAACACTCACAAAGTTATACGCGCCACTCTTCCAGTATTTACATCGACTTCAAATTTTTTTAAACCAAGTGCAGCTCAATTTAGCTAATGTTTGCCAACAAGTTTCCCATTTTAATGAAAAAGCTCTGTTTTGATAATATTAAAGCAAACTGTTGCATATCCTTTGCCTTGCAAACTTATCCATCCACCATCTGCTTTGCCAGCAATATAAATTAACGTTAGTCTTATGTCTACGCCTTCAGGGATAATGTGGGGTTGGAGTTGATAGCATCAAAGTTAATCGAGTAGTTGAAATCATAAGTGTAGTTAGTCATGACAATCGTTTAATTATGAAAATAGTAGAGGGAATTTATATAGCTGTTCTATTCAGTTTATTATTAAAATATATTTGGTCAAAATGTTTAGCCCTACTGGGACCAACATTTGTGCAACGAAAGGTTAGTCTGTTTGTGGTTGATAAGATCCACTATTTTACTCCGCTCTCATGGATGGTTATTTGACTAGATCTAACTCCGTCGTTAAGGAAGGATATTATTATTTGTTTTTCTACAGTTTAAAATCTTTGTCTGCTGTTCCACACCATTATCAAGATATTAGATTATTATTATTTTGAGAAGAGCAGACTCGCATTTCTAAATTTTCATAAAAAAATCAACTCAATTTACTTATTCTTTTACTAATTTAAACTGTAGTGACAAAAATATATTTTATTTTCTCCTTCGCTGTCAGTAATAAATAAACCAAAAGCACTCCATTTTCCTTAGACTCAAAATTTGATATTCTTTCAAAAAATTAACTTCCAATTTGATGAGATTTACTTATAATTATAGGTTTTATTTTTTTAATTGATGCTCATCCCGGAAGAAGTCTACCGTTGGCTCATAAGATCATAAATCATTCCCAACTAAGGTAATAGTTCACTCAGGCAGGTTAAATCGATGATAGAGGCTTAGTCTCATTACCAACAGCGTTAGCAAGCAATTTTGACAACGGATACCTTATTGGCGAAATAATTCGTAAAATGTCTTTGGAGGGAGGAAAGAAAGTACCGAGTGCGCTCGCCACAGTCAAGTGTGATAGCAGCAAGAACACTCGCCTCACTAACTGGAACTTTATATGGTACTTCCTTCCCCATTTAGGCTGGCCATTGATGCAGTCGGTCTTAAACTTGATAACCGCATTAAAGAATTAATACTCCAGGGTGAACAAGCTCTCATTGTGTAAGTTTTGAGACAATTACACTAACGTGATCCAAAAAAATAGGAAAATTATCATATCGCAATTAAACCCAAAGCAATGGGTAAGTCTAATCCAGGACATACTCAAGTGGTGGATATCAAGAAGATAAATCTTTCAAAAGATCCTGAAGAGAGCGAAACATCTTTATAGTTTTTAATTCTGTTGTTAAAAGCCTCACTGGGAATGAATCTTGAAGAAATTTTGGGGTTATTTACAAATCAAAACAAATACTTAGCTCACATCATCGTGAAAGGTATGAATGACAACTTCGACCCTGTTATCCTTTTCTATTCATTACTAAATAAGTATGCTCATAAGCTTAAGCAGTTTTATGAACAGGATAATCATGACGCTTAAGCTTGTCTCTATGCCCTCAAGCCTGGCTTCATCAGTAAAAGCCAGAAGGTAGCAGAACTGACAATCGAACTCTTTGGACATCTTGGTAATATTTATAGTTGGTTGATTAGTGATGACAGCAAAAGCACAGGAACAATGCTGCTAGGACTAAAGCGGCATCCCGAACTTAGAGAACTTTACTGGATTTTGCTACTTGAATTGATTGAAGGCGAGTAGATAGAGTTCTTTACAAAATACTATCCCATTAGTTTTCAGAATCAAATTTAATTTGTGTAAATCACATGCTACCTTATGAAATATATCTCAGAATCTTTCCTAGGATAAAAACTCACCAATATTGGAGTTGTTTCCGGCTGGCTAGATGTTGCCACAGGATTATCCGAGGATAATCTTGAGGCTCAGACAGTCTGCTTCAGTACCAATCAATATAAGTAGAATTAATTGGAGAACTCATGCTTCATTTGCCGGATGTTATTGACCAAAACGAAGAAAGTTTACTTATTCTCAGCAGAAATTGGGAAAATCGAACTCTGCCTCAATTCAGTATGCTATTTAACTAACTTATTGGAATTTTGTAGAAACTTGGCTCAAGTCGTAGCGGAATGGCTCGCAGAATATATCTAATAATTGCCAATATTGCTAAAGTGGTAGGTCCAGGGGACAAGAGAGACTATCTTGTTTAAAATTTTCTCCCCCTAATAGCCAAATTTCCAACTATTCCAAGTTAGTACCTAATTCAGAATCTTAAAAGACACCCTCTATCAAGTTCTGAATTTCTACTTGTGTGTGAAAGCATTGAAATAAACTAAAATATTGAAACCTTGGTCACTGTTGGCAATTTACTTAAAAATATGTTTTTATAAAATCCCGTTTTAAATTTTTATCTTTTGACTCTACTAAAATAAATTACGCAAAAAGGTTTAAAGAATTCAGAGGCTGGTGCTTAATTTTTATCAATTCTATTAACAGAGAGCCTCCAACTTTACGGCAATATCTTAATCAAGTATAAACCCAAACCTAAACAGCAATAATCAATGTACTTTGGCAGAAAAGGCAATCCATAAAAAGTGAATAAGCAGGAATAGGATTAATTTGTGATAAAAGATAAATGGAAAGAGCTGTTGCTGTAACTCATAATCAGCCTGACTGATTTTGCCTTTTCAGAAGACGGTGAAGAGCTTAAATAAATAATAAAAGAAAAACTTTTAAATGCAAATTCTAATATTAGACTTAACAATCATAAAATAGGCAGTAAACAGCTTGAAGATCTACTCAGCCGCAGATTTGGAATATCTAAAGAGGAACAAGTTTAACATTCTTAATAGTTTAGCAAGAAAATGTCATCTAATTTGGAAGAATCGATGATTCGCAGAAGTAAAGTGGCCTCCAATGCTGCTTCTGCCTCTCTCAAACTCAAAGGACCTGAAAATATTATCAAATAGTTTCAAATTGTCACTTAGCGTCGCAAACAGTAATAATAATAAAAGAAAGCCCTCTAGCTGAAAAAACAATTTCTTGAAGAGAAGAAGAAGCAAAATGTTCGCAAATAGCTGGAGATTACTAATTTATTAAGAGGTCAAATTGGAGAAGCCCAACTGCGAGAAGAAGGTTTTCTTTAGAGGCTTATACATGACTCTAAAGATTTAGAACTGGTCTATATGGATGAATTAGAGGCAAGAGATGTAGAAGCAATCTAAACAATCCTTAAAAAATATCATAAAGTACTTCGGTATTTGTTTCTTAATTACACTGGCACGATGTATTCCAATCACACCAATTAAAAATTCGAAGATAATCAAACGAGGAAATAGATCTTAACTGCGGTTGAGTTGGGCAAATTACTCAAAGAATACAAACTTGCGTTTTTAACAAATCAACCATAACTTAATAATATGGTTAGGGATATCAATGTAAGGATCTTGGGCCGAAGAGAAGTTAATGAATTAGATTACGTTGGATTTTAGCAATTCATCATTCAGTTCTGTGCTTTAATATTTACTCGCAACCATAGTATTGCAATTAATACGGAAGAGAGGCAGCCAATTAATAACAAGCACTTAAAAAATCAACCTATTTATGTTATCCTCAAATAATTTTTCATATATTTAAAAAACGTCTTCATGGCTCGTAGCGAAAAGATATCTTTTTTCTAAGATATTAACGATATCCCACTCTCTAAGGAGCAAGCTTATGAAGTTGATATATTTAATAAAAAGCTGTTAGAGAATCCCAACTATATTCTTCCTAAAGGCTACAAAAAGATAGTATAAAAAACAATGTAGTTCTAATATAAATTCCATTCAAAAAATATAAACATCCCTTAGGAATATGAAACTGCAATTGAAGTTTTAGATTCTATCTTTTGGCAAAGCCCTCTTAATATGCATATTATTTAAAATGTATCCGAAAAAATAACAGTATGTAAGGTTAAACCGACCTCATTTGGTAGCCTTGAAGCTGAATTTCCCAAAGAAAGAGCAATGAGTACTTTTATAGAAAGAAAAACACCCCTTCTTATGGACATGTAACAATAAATCTATGCAGAATCAGAAAAAAAAGCTCTTCAAAAGGTATGATCACTGCCCTGAAGGAACTACCCCCAAAATCCAAAGGAATAGGTATTGAAGCGGCAGGTGTTCTTGAAGAAATTGTCGATAAAATAGAAACATCACAAGAAAAGGAGATTGTTCGACAGAAAAAAATGCTTAGTATTGCGAGATTGCAAGAACTTTAAAAAGCGAAACTATAAATTCATTCAAAAAAAGTAAGAGAAAAAGAAGAAGCTAAAGAATTGCTTCTCAAAAAATAACGAGAATAATAAAGAAAACGTAGAGATCAAACTTAAAAATTTCTTTAATAGCAAAGACAAAAATTAGCGTAAAAGCGTAAAAAAGATGAAGAGTAGAGATAGCGTAAATTTCTCGGGTAACAATAGAAATAATTACAAAAAAAGTAAAACAAGTAAAAGTTTAAGGTTCTTCATCAGGGGCAGCTCGATAGAATAAAAAAGATATATGAGGAAGCAAGTGATAAAATAAAAAAATCAAAGGACTAAGAAGAAGAGGAAAAATATCGACAGGATGATCTTAAGAAAAAACTGAGATAGAAAATTTAGCAAGATGATAAGAAGATCATTGAACCCAAAAAATAAGTTTAAGGCAAAATCATCAAACTTTATGAAAGCTAGCCAATCAAGAAAGTTTTACAAAAATATAATCCCAATCTGAAGGCCATTTTTGATTTTCTTCTTCAACACACTTATCTCTCTCTCACTGAAAAGAAGCATAATAACGAAGTAATATATGATACGTGGAGAATGTTTTTAAATTCCTTTCAACTGTCTCCCTTAATTATGCAAGCCAAAGACATTGCTTATATCTTTAAAGTAATGACTAGAGATAAGTTAACCCCGAAATAATATCATATAGGATTGAGCTTTGAAGAGTTTCAATAGGCTTTATTCCGTATATCCATTAAATATAATACCTTTTTCAACTTGATTGCAGATAAAATTAAAGATAAAATTGATGAACCAGTTGCAAAAACTCAGATTGGGGAGAGTGATAAGAAACAGATTAAAAAGAGCAGCAGCAAAATAGGAAAAAATTAAGGATAATTGAGTAAATAACAAAAACATAACATCAAAATATTAAAAGGTTCTAAACTGAATGAAAAATAGCAAAATTAATTTGATTAAATGAGCGAACTCAACATCAAGGATCTCATTAAATAAAATAATTCAGGAAAAGAGTCCATCAATGAATACGGGGATATCTCCAAAGGTATTTTTATGTTTATCAAGTTACTTAAAAAACATTGCTTGGATTAGTTTACTACTTGAAGGTCCCAACCGATAAGGTTGGACAATAAAAGCGGTTTAGAGATGTATTAAGTGAAAAATCAACAGGTGCTGTGCTTAACTCGGACAGTAAATATATATTTATTAAGAATTAAAATAAAAACTGAGCTAAGAGTATAGTTTGGAGATGGAAAGTAAAAAGGTAGGAGTTAAAAACGAGAAAGTAAGATCAGGATCTGTTTCTCTTAAATCAATAAAATGATTAGTTTTACTTGTGTAAATTAACAATTAAACAGCCAATGTAGTTTGTTTCTTATCAGTTAATTATAGATCTAAATTATTTCAAAAAATTAACAGAGAGCAGCCTAATTTTATTAACATTCCCATAATAAAATAGCAACAGCTCATTGATATTGCATATTTAATCACCAGGACTGATATCTGAGTGTCGCCATCCAATTTTAACACAGAAAAGTTGCATTAAGATATAAAAAGCTCAATCTTAAGCATCCCTGAATTGAATTAATTTATCAAACTTCAATATTTTAGAGAAATGAAGTAAAAAAATATCACTGGATAAATATACGATTTTTTCTTGTACGGTCTTTGAATATTTTCCTGCATGTTTCTCATAAAAATAATAATTTATTGTTAAAAATTGATAAAGTAAAGAAAGAAATATGATTTTTGAGGAAAGCAGCAAAAATAAGACTGCATTTATATTTTTTTGTTTAAGAATTTCCAATGGTGCATTGATGAATTATTATAAACATGAGTAAAAATCAAAATACAAAAATATAAAATCATGAAATCAAATCAAATCAAACTCCTCTGCCAATGAAATTGATAATATTTCCAAATTATTAAATATTTTGGAATAATTTATTCATTATTAATTCAGTTCTAGTATCTCTACTAGACCAACAACTTTATTATGAGTCATATTCCAATCAAGAATCTTCTACTAATCATCATAAATATGCAGTAAATGATTTGCATGGCTTTGTTTTGATATAACACCCAATAGCATCAATTCATTTGAAAATCATTTTTAAATAAGTCAACTAACAAGACCATAAATCAGGTGGAGATTATATTGCCAGATGATTTCAATGATTTCAATGATGTCATAAATGTTAATATGTGAAACTTCGATGTTATTGGGGGAGTTAATTAGAATATATAATATTGAATAAATAATAGGCGGATAAGGCTTACTTTGTCAATTCTTGATCAATTGATCCTGTCTTCGAGAAAACTACTTTTTGTACTTCAACATTTAACAATATCCAGTTTATATATTGCTGCTGACAACTTGACTTTGTTTGTTGGCTTTTATTCGAATGATTTCGCTCGTAAGCAATTTAAATTAACTGGATATGAATTAATAAATAAGGGTTTGTTCATCTGATGTCTACTGTCAAATTGGTTTTAATAGTTTAAAGCAATTTAATTTTATTGGAAGCAATGCTTTCTATAAATGAAACTCAATTCATTTTTCCTTTTAAATTTCAAATAAGTTTCTAAGAATTATACAATTTTTAAATGTTCCAGCTTAAAAACAGATTCCTTCTGTTAGTTCTGATTCTTTGTTTGCTCAGTTCAGTTAATACTACTATTTCTAACTGTTTATCCTACTCTGCCTCGGCAACTCTTTGTACCCAGTGTTAGGCTGGCTACTACATCACTGGCTCTGGAGCCAGTTGTACAGCCTATGATTGCTCGAGCATGATCAACTGTAATCTTTGTGATACTACTTCGACCTGCCTAACATGTAGCTTCGGCTATACAACAAATTCCAACAGAACAGCCTGCTCCCTATACACATGCAACGATGCACACTGCAGCCTGTGCGCCAACTCAGGAATAGACGAGTGTTACGTATGTGCTTCTACCTACTACGTAAGTACCAATTATACCTGTACTTCTTGTACAACTACTATTTCCAATTGCCAATACTGCGATATTGCTGGGAATGGAAGTCTATAATGTACAGCCTGCGCAAGCACCTATTATACCTCTTCATCAAGTGCTTGCTCACTCTGCAGCACTGCTGACTCGCATTGCTATAACTGCGATTCAACAGGTTTTGGAACTGAGGCTTGCTTTGACTGCATAAGCACATATTACATTTCCGACTATAGCAGTCATCTCTGCTCATTATGTAACGTAGGAGTAACTAACTGCTTGACCTGTAATGAAAATCTAACTGCTACTAATAATATTACTTGCCTTCAATGCAGCTACCCTTATTATGCCGACCCCAGTGGGCAGGTTTGTGATGCCTGCTCTACTCTGGATGCACAATGCTCGAACTGCACTTAAGTCACCAGCAATGGTACAGTTACAGGAGGAATTTGCCTTGACTGTACTTCCCCCTATTGGGCCACAAGTGCTGGCGTTTGTGTTACTTGCTCCAATAGCACTTACAATTGTGCTGGCTGTAGTGAATACGGGACAGGCAACTTTAGTTGTACATCGTGCAACGGTGGATACTACCTGAATTCGGCTACTCCAGCCCGCTGTGCTTCTTGCCCCATTTTGTGCGCAACTTGCTCCTCTCTGACAGTCTGTACGTCCTGCGTCAACGATACCTACTTCGTCAATACAAACAACACCTGTGAACTCTGCACAGGTAGTATTTCTTCTTGGGCAACTTGTACATACTCTGGACCAACACTAATAGCCTCAACTTGCATTTCCGGGTTTTGGCTTGACAGTAATGCTTGCACTAATTGTACGGTTTCTGACGCTTCTTTCGCTACTTGTACAGATAGCACTCATGCGTTGAGTTGTACAACTGGCTATTACCTTGTTAGTACCTCTTGCACTGGTTGCAGTGGGATAAATGTTCATTGGACAGCTTGTTCAGATTCTAGTACACCTACTGCCTGTATAAGCGGGTACTATCTTGACACTTCAGGAGCTGCAGTGTGTACTGCTTGTACTACAATTGCTGCCTATGTGGTAACCTGCACTAGCGCAACGAATGAAACTTCATGCAACTCTTCTTATCTACCCATCAATTATACTTGCACTCTCTGTTCAGTTTACAATCCTGGCTGGTTAACCTGTAATGAAACTTCAACTGCTTTAAGTTGCAATTCCGGCTATTATTACCAATCAAACACAACCAGTTGTCCTGCCTGTTCATCTATTCACTCTGCCTGTCTCACCTGTATAAGCACTCCAGCTTGTCAAAGCTGCAATACATCCTACTTTGTTTATAATAATACCTGTGCTGGCTGTTCCTCGAACTGTGATGCTTGCAGTAGTGCCACTGTTTGCACCACTTGCTCTTCTGGATACTATCTAGTAAACGATATATGTATAATCTGTAGTCATTTAAACAGTTTCTGGCAAACCTGCTATGAAACAGGTTTAGTGGCCACTCAATGCTGGGCTGGTAGCTATCTTAGCGGAGGATTATGCTTTGGTTGTACTACTGTTGATTCTAACTGCTAATCTTGTACGGATAATGCAACATGTACCACATGTAATTTGGGTTATTTTGTAAATGCAAGCAATCTCTGTCAAGCCTGCTCCTCTAACTGTACAAATTGCACTAGTAATACGACCTGCACAGTCTGCGCCACAGGATATTATATAGACTCTCTTGCTTGCTCTAGTTGTGCAGTAGTAAACAGCGTTTGGACAAGTTGCAGTTCTAACTCAAATTTAACTGGTTGTGCTTCAGGCTACTACGTCAATAGCGGAGCCTGTACAAACTGTACTGTCACGAATTCAACATGGGCTACATGCAATAGCACTAACGCCCTCACATGTCAATCAGGTTACTATCTTGGCATTAATAATACATGTGTTGCATGTACAATCAGTAACTCAACTTGGAGCACTTGTGCTAATAATTCTTATGCACTTTCCTGCCAGTCTGGTTCTTTCCTTTAGTATGGAGTTTGCTTCCTTTGCACCACTATCAACTCCAACTGGGTGACTTGTACAAGCCACTCTGTAGCAACATCATGTGCCTCAGGTTATTATCTCAACTCAGGAAACTGTAGTGCCTGCACCACTGTCCAATCTTATTGGGTCACCTGCAACTCGAGTTCAATCGCTACTTCCTGCAACTACGGCTACTACCTCGCCGCCAACAACACCTGCATTGCCTGCACTACCGTTCAGCCTTATTGGCTCAACTGCTCAAGCTCATCAGTGGCAATAGTCTGCGACAACAACTACTTCCTCGACGGCTCCAATTGCTCACTTTGTTCTTCTGCCAACCCTCTCGCGATTAACTGTTCGTCATCGAGCACTGACTTTGCCTGCGTCACAGGAGCCTATCTCAGCGTTTCCAATGTCTGTACAAACTGTAGCTCAGTCAATTCCTCGTGGGTTACCTGCAGTTCGGCCTCAGTAGCCTTGTCTTGTGCCTCGGGATCTTATCTTTCTAGTAATGCCTGTTACCTGTGTAGCGCAGTCGCTGCAGGTTGGCTCACGTGCTCCGATAGCACTCATGCCCTAAGTTGCAACACGAGCTATTTCCTTGATGTACACAACTGCACTCTATGCAGTGTCGCCAATGCGGCTGTGGTCACATGCACCAGTCCCAGCGTAGCGCTGAGCTGTGCTTCAGGGTACTATTTAAACGGCAACGTATGCACTGCTTGCACCACTGTCCAGTCTTATTGGGTCACCTGCAACTCGAGCTCAATTGCTACTTCCTGCAACTACGGCTACTACCTCGCCGCCAACAACACCTGCATCGCCTGCGCTACCGTTCAGCCTTATTGGCTCAACTGCTCAAGCTCATCAGTGGCAATAGTCTGCGACAACAACTACTTCCTCGACGGCTTCAATTGTTCACTTTGTTCTTCTGCCAACCCTCTCGCGATTAACTGTTCGTCATCGAGCACTGACTTTGCCTGCGTCACAGGGGCCTATCTTAGCGTTTCCAACGTCTGTACAAACTGTAGCTCAGTCAATTCCTCGTGGGTTACCTGCAGTTCGGCCTCAGTAGCCTTGTCTTGTACCTCAGGATATTATTTACATAGCAACGCTTGTATTGCCTGTAGTTCAGTTAGTCCTAGCTGGGTAACTTGTCAAAATGCAAGCACTGCCTTGAGTTGTACATCCTCTTACTATTTGGATACTTTTGGTTGTACGCTTTGCTCGAATGTAAACCCTACTTGGTTAACGTGTACAAACTCAACCTTCGCTCTCTCATGCGGCAATACCACATTCTTAAATGCTGGACAATGTGTTCCTTGCACAAACGCAACCTTCTCTTGGTCGACATGTTCCAGCAATACATCTGCTACTTCTTGCATTTCGGGATACTATCTTGCAAACAGCTCCTGTCAAATATGTACATCTGTTTCACCTCCTTGGACACTTTGTGCTAATGCAAGTCAAGCGACAGCTTGCCAATCAGGTTTCTACCTAAGTAATGGAAATTGTTTCAACTGTACTACTGTAAACTCTTCATGGATTACTTGCTCATCAAATGTGGTTGCCCTCAGTTGTTTCAACACATCCTATTTAAGCTCTAATCAATGTTTGGGTTGCATAAATATTAATCAATACTGCACAAACTGCTTTACAAATGGCAGCACCCCTACCTGCACAATGTGTAATTCATCGTACTATATTACATCTTTATCAGTTTGCACCCTCTGCTCAGTAGGTGTTCCTAATTGTGCAACTTGCATGCAAGATGGGCTTGGTGGAGCTTTATGCTATACATGTGCTATCTCATATTTTGTTTTGGATGATCACACATGTCAACTTTGTAGCTCTTCCATTAGTAACTGCTACTCTTGTAGTAATTATGGTATTCGGTCATCAATCTGCAACACATGCGTGCAATATTATTTCACGGCAAATGGTTCCTCTTGCGTGACATGCGGCAGTGTGGTTAATAATTGCCTAGATTGCTCTCAAGTTAGCTATACCATCAACTGTACTTCATGCATAAGTGGATATTTTCCTCTAAATACCACTAGCTGCATATTATGCACTACTGCCGTTGCTAATTGTGCGGTTTGTACACCTAATTTTGTTGGTGGAGCAATTTGCACAACATGCGCAAACAAGTACTATACTGCCAATGGTACGGCCTGCACAGCCTGCACTTCTCTTGATTCTAACTGTTACATCTGTAACAATCAAGCTCAATGTACTCAATGTATAATTGGTTACTATGTCAGTAATACAACATATCTCTGCGTAGCAAATCCTTCCTGCTCGGTTAAAAATTGTTATCTTTGCTCGACCTCCAGCAATACAGTATGTGCTACCTGCAACACTCTCTTCACTTTATCCAATGATACTCTGTCTTGCATTGCCCCAACAACTTGTAACATCACAGGAGCCGTCTTCGACGGTACAAATTGTGCCTGCCTTTCTGGATATTATAGCAATACCACGAATTGTATTGCTTGCAGTTTTAACTGTCTTTCATGCGTCACTGGAAGTAACTGTCAATCATGTGCCTCCACTTACTATGTAAACAATGGAACCTGTTCTGCTTGTAGTTCCAACTGCATTATTTGTACTTCTGGGTCCTGCACTAGCTGTTTAGCCGGATACTCTTTAATATCAGGAGCTTGCTCTGTTAGTCCTTCAAATAGCATAGCCTCAGCATTAATAGGAGGCACAATGACTCTATGTCCGGCTGGTTGCTCTACCTGTTCATCAACTACAGTATGCACTGGATGCTTAACTGGCTATGCACTACAAAGCACTTCTTGCATAAGATGCAGTGCGTCATGCAAAACTTGTAGCCCAATAAGCGCTTCTTAGTGCTTATCTTGTCAACCAGGTCAAAATCTTTACTCTGGACAGTGTCTTTCTTGTAGTGATTCAAATTGCGTAAATTGCAATACTAACTACCAGTATTGTCAGTCATGCATACCAGGATATACTCCTGTTACAGGAGTATGCACTGCCTGCGCTAGCAACTGTCTCTCTTGCAATACAGCAGGAGCTTCTTATTGCGATGTAGGCATGTGCGCAGTAGGTTATGCAAGAGTAAGATTGGATATGTGTGCCCAATGTTTGCTTGGATGCTCGGTTTGTAATTCGCTCAATATTACTGTATGTACCTCATGTGCTACAGGATCATATGCATCCAATAGCAGCTTGTGCGTCTTATGCTCGACAGGATGTTCAGCTTGCTCTAGTGGAACAGTATGCACAGCTTGCTCAAAGGGATATACACTTTCAGGATCTAGCTGTGTTTTAAGCTGCCCTTT
>Ga0302186_10000553_pt1 | contig 33208 bp, 22 predicted proteins | sample II_Bog_E1_2_FD_198782 | JGI IMG/M metagenome (GOLD analysis project Ga0302186, IMG submission 198782) | Peat permafrost microbial communities from Stordalen Mire near Abisko, Sweden - II_Bog_E1_1 | ecosystem: Environmental > Terrestrial > Soil > Wetlands > Peat | place: Sweden: Abisko... | reverse complement strand
TAACAGAGAATTCAATTTCATCTCTATACCTATCGACTCATACGAAATCTTTAATTTTTCCTATTATTTTAAATATAAAAATACTTTTTAATTTAATCAGAATTTAGCAGTGTTCGCTAAAATTTGTGAGAATTGAATAGAAATATTAGTATTTATCATTTTCTTATAAAGAACAAAATTATAAAAGAATTTTGTTATTAATGGGAAGTTGTGTAGGAAACTTCACAAAAAACCATTAAGTTTAGCGTGATAAATTTACGATGAGCACTATTAAAAAATTTTTCAAAGATTACGAGTCAACTGCTGCTTAAGAAAAGGAAAACATTTTTGATTCTATTCTTAGATCTGAGAGATTTTAGAAAGATATTAGAAACAAACAATGGGAAGAAGACTGTCGTTCCAGTGTAAATACTGTTAGATTATTCAGTTCCTACCCCTGCGAACTAAGATTAGAAATGTCTAAGATAAAAAAATAAATTAAATGATATTAATAGTATTAATAATAACTCTTTAAGGCTTAACTATAATAAATTATTTTTTATTAACTGTATGAAAACCTAAAATTAAATTATTGCACTCATAGATATAATCTTTTTAATTTAGCAAATGTTTTTAAACTAAAATGTCTTAACAGACAAAACCTTATCTTAAAACAATATTTAAAATGTTCATTGTATTTTAAAATTATATTTGATTTTCTTCTCTTGTTTTTTTGCTCTAAATTTTGATTTCAATAATGGTTAAATGATTGATTGCAATTTAGTCTCAAAAACAATTCGATCATTCTTCCATATTTTTATTAAATATGAAACCAACTTTATCCTTTTATTATTTAATCTTTGCTCTTTAATTTCAATTAAAATATTATTTAATATTCAGTCAACTTTTGTCATGCAGAAGAAAGTAGATTACTACGAATGTCTTGGTCTCACTCGCAAAGCTAGTCATGACTAAATCAAGCAAGCCTATCGAAAGTTAGCATTGGTATTAAATCCATCAATTAGAAACATCATCCAGATAAAAATTAAAATAAATAGGAAGCCAAGGTAATCTTTACTCAGATTACTGAAGCATATACAGGTACATTTAGATCAAGTCAGTTCTTAATGATCACAAGAAGAGGGAAGATTACGACAAATATGGGGTCGGGGAAAATTAACTTGGAGATTTTGCTTAATTTCAGGAGTTTATGAACGATTTTGGTCTTTTTGAAGAATTTCTTGACGATTTTTTATCAGTACAAATTTCATTAACTTAGTTTGATGACTTAGGTTCACTTGAAAAAATGATGGGACAAATGATGGGAGGCGGTAATCGCAAAAAAGGTGGAAGTAGAAGGAAGAGAGGTAGTGGTGGTTGTGGTCCTTCAATGAACATGATGAACAAGCTATACTAATAAATGATGAAATAATCTTTGAAAGATTTTGGTTTTGGATAAGACATTGAGGATGAAGACGATTAAGAACTAACTCCTTAGGAGATGCTTCTTCTATAATTTGGCAAAAAAAACATTCAAAAACAAAAGAAATCATCTAAAAAGAAGAGATTAATTTGCAAGTTCGATTCTGAGCGAGTGGAATAGGACTAAATTCTTATGCATTTCGGGGAAAAGCATATGAAATAGTTCTAATAATGGAAAATATCTCAAAACAATGTAGCTAAACAATAACATGCAACGGATAAGAAATGATCTTCTCGATTTATAACTTATGGTTTTAATCATGATCAATTCAACTATTATCGATACTTCCCACTATTCTCCAAAAAGCATAGGACTCGTCGCTAGTTGTAACAATTGGAGCGCATTAATTCATGGAGTTGCTTTTTACTCCTAAAAATAATTTTTAATCCAACAATGATGATATTATATAGAGGCTTCCTCCCTGGTGGCTTAATTTCCAAATTTGTCCTTAACAGTCATCATTTGGACTTTCTTGGATAATCTATGACCCAGCTCTATCTTTTCTGCCTTTTATCGAAAGGCATAATTTACTTCTTATACTGATTATCATATATCCTTTATCCCCCACTTTTTGAACTTTCCATCTTTGATTACATCGACTATTTAACGGATATTGATTTATTACCACACCTTTCTTGATCGAGGACTCTGGCACATCTAAATACATTCCAGAATAAGCGAATTGAACGAGGCAGCTTTTTAGCAGATCATTGGTTCCTCTAATCTTTTTTAATTACCATCGGAACCTTGCTGCTTTTGGATTTCCCACTGAGAACTTCAGCGAAACATCAAATAAAAAATCAGAAAGCTTGCTTTCCTTAATTGAATATTCTAATGGATTGTTTATGGGATCACTTTTTTGGAGGAAAAATAGTTAATTTGCACTTTGAGTTCCGTGAACAAGCTTACTATCTTTTCGGTTAGCTCTAAGAACAAAAGTGGAGTATGCATGAACGATTTCATATTTATTTTGCTGAACTTACTCAATCATCCAAATTTGATCCGGAGAACTATCGCTAAAAGGAGCGAAATGAAGAACAGGATTTGGGGAATCAGTTGGATAAGTAAGAGTGTACTAATTGCCCTATTTTTCTCTGTTGATAATGTGAAAATACGAGCCATTTTTTAAACCCTAATACTCTTCCTATTACATCATCAATATTGTATTAAATGTGGATATTTATTGATAAATATGAAATTAGTTATATGTTTATTCTTCTGAAAAACTGGGATTTTGAAACAAAAGAAGAATTTGTATCTTGATGAAATTATTTAATTTCTATTCCAGGCATATCCATACATAATCTGTTGTCAACTATCTAAATGAATAATGTGTGAATTTGTTATTAATAAAAGGAATTAATAAGAATTTGAACATGTTGGAATGGATAATAAATAAAATATTGTTTATTCATTTTAATTGAGACCAATCTTCATTGAAAGTGAAATGATATTAGTTCGTCGTTTATCTTAACTGCTTTAATTATTGTGTTGATTGAAGTTATATTTTAAATGTCGTTTATATTCTCAACTGATTTAAACTATTAAATCAGAGGCTAATATTAATTTTATGGGAATTGTCTAATATAATTATAGTATATTTACTTGGCTTGGTGAAAATAATAATCTGCCATAATAATTAAGTTGCTTTACAAACGATATTTAATATCTGGATTTGATAATTAGAAAGTAAAAGGCAGATAAGTATGAAAGTCAGTATGTCCGAGAGGTTAAGGAGACAGATTGCTAATCTGTTGGGTATATCATACCCTCGCAGGTTCGAATCCTGTTGCTGACGTTTTTTACAATATTTAATAATCATATACATCACTTAATTATAAACAAGTCATTTTCTCTTAAATCGATTCCAAGTTTATATTTTTATTAGTATCAAAAACAAGTTTAAGAGCAAATTAACATCCTTCTACAAAATACAAAAGGCAGCCAAATGAGTTGGCGACGGGGTTATCTATTATGATGATACCAGCAGAAGCGGACCACCAGTCTTTATCAAGGATAACAATAAACTAGTGGGAATTCACAATGGTTATTCTTGCGTGGATAAGCTTAACTTCGGCACTTTGATTACCTTGAAAGTGATTGAAGTGCTGCGGCTTGGGACTTGAAATGATAACTCTCTTCACAGTAGCAAGCTGAGCTGCATTGCATGATTTCTTCCTTTGTTAATGATTAAAATTCTAATATTTATGTTTGCTAGCAATCATGCACTAATAAATAGAGAAAATAGAGATTTAATGTTTTGTTTAAAATATGAGAGTTCATTTTTGCTCTATCAACTTAAAAATATCCCGAAATTATCTGTAATGAGATCAGTGTCATGCGGTTTCACAATTATTGGCTCGATTACGATGGATTGATCTTTATCAATCACCATTAGTCTCATCTTATTGATGAAATTGCAGTAAATCATCTGCCTATATTTCATGGTCGCATTGATAATGTTTTGTAAATATTGTATGCTCCTGACTTACCGACTGAGTCTTTGGCTACAAGACAGCATATTCCTCCTTTTAATTTAATAATTACTCTTTACTTCCAAAATATGGAAGAAAATTAATATAAAATTTTAATTACAAATTATTTTCGCTCTTTGAAAGTCTATATATTTATTACCTCTTCAAAATTAAGAGGCAGTAGTGCATAGTTTAAATGGATAATTAAAATTGAGGTTGTTATAATTGGAATAAAGATCAGGCGGCTTCCTCTTCCTCAAATTCGCCCTCCTCCTCAGCAGTGGCGTCCTGATACTGCTGATATTCTGAGACCAAATCATTCATGTTTGACTCTGCCTCAGTGAACTCCATCTCGTCCATACCTTCTCCTGTATACCAGTGGAGGAAAGCCTTTCTTCTAAACATAGCTGTGAATTGCTAAGCCACTCGTTTAAACATTTCCTGGATGGCTGTAGAGTTTCCTATAAAAGTCACTGCCATTTTTAAACCCTTGGGAGGGATGTCGCAGATTGATGATTTGATGTTATTGGGGATCCACTCAACGAAGTAAGAAGAGTTTTTGTTTTGTACATTTAACATCTGCTCATCCACTTATTTGGTTGACATTCTGCCACGGAACAGTGCTGAAGCAGTTAGGTAGCGACCATGACGAGGATCGGCTGCGCACATCATATTTTTGGCATCAAACATCTGCTGAGTCAGTTCAGGAACTGTAAGGGCTCTGTATTGTTGGGAACCTCTTGAAGTGAGGGGAGCAAAGCCAATCATGAAAAAGTGAAGTCTAGGGAATGGAATGAGGTTGACAGCTAATTTTCTAAGATCTGAGTTAAGCTGACCGGGAAATCTGAGACAGCAGGTGACTCCAGACATTGCTGCTGAAACGAGGTGATTCAAATCACCATATGTAGGAGTTGTCAACTTCAAAGTTCTAAAACAGATATCGTAGAGTGCCTAGTTATCGATGACCATGCACTAATCTGCATTTTCAACCAACTGATGAACTGAAAGAGTGGCATTATAAGGCTCAACGACTGTGTCTGAAACCTTTGGAGAAGGAACCACGGAGAAGGTTTCCATGATTCTGTCTGGATATTCCTCTCTAACTTTGGATATAAGGAGAGTTCCCATACCTGATCCAGTTCCACCTCCCAAAGAGTGGGTAATTTGAAAACCTTGAAGGCAATCACATCCCTCTGCCTCTTTCCTGGCAACATCAAGGACGGAATCGATGAGTTCTGCACCCTCTGTGTAGTGACCTTTAGCCCAGTTATTTCCAGCGCCGGTCTGTCCGAACACGAAGTTATCTGGCCTAAATAGCTGTCCAAATGGTCCAGCTCTAACTGAATCCATGGTACCTGGCTCAAGGTCCATCAAAACTGCTCTAGGGACGTATCTTCCTCCAGTCGCCTCATTGTAGTAAACATTAATTCTTTCGAGTTGTAGATCGGAGTCACCATGGTAGGAGCCAGTGGGGTCAATTCCATGTTCATCGGATATGACCTCCCAAAATTTGGCACCTATTTGGTTGCCGCATTGGCCTGCCTGAACGTGAACAATCTATCTCATGTTTCAGATATGAAATAAGTTATAAAAATATCAATTCAGACAATCAATTTAAGCTGACTTTAGCCTAATATCATTTTAAGTGGCAGGGTGAAAAAATAATTCATTTGTGTCATGATTGCTCATAGGCTATTCGTTTGACATCAAAATGATGAATGTTCAAAATAACAGTATCTCTTCTTCAAGAAAGACGACCTTGGTTTTTAAGTGGTTTATACTTTATACTTTTTGATGTGTGGACTCGATTCAATCATTTGTTTTTTTGAAGGCACATGTTTTGGTATTTTGAGATTAAAAACAAAGATAAAGATCTACCATTTTTTGTTAAAACTAATAAAAGCAAGCAGCAGCTGCCATTTTAGTCTAATTTGATCATTTATTTTTTGTCTATTATGACAAATCACCGCAGTTTTGCAAATAGGCTGTTATTTCATTTTTAGGTATACTATTGGGAAAAAATCTTTAATAAAAAGTTTAGTTTAAAGTATGATAATATACTTTGACAATTACTATGCAATATATGCTTCCATATTTTATCACACCAATACACAGCAGCCATTTTACTGAAATACTCCAGTTTTATTTAAACAAGGGTCTTAATTTGGCAAAAGCCTAACATTTACCAATTTTTATATAATTAACTATAAACAAGCTAGCATTCCATCATTCCATCTTTACTTCCATCTTAATTTTGCCAATTTAAGACCTTAATATTTCGCTCCACTCGCAGACATTGCGAATAAACATAATTGCCCATTCTTTCATGGTGATTTGCGATACACTGTCATGAGTTAGAGAAAGGATCATGTGCAAATACCGAGGATCATCTTAGAAAGGTAACTGTGCACGATGGTTGATATGAACGAGGTTGGTGAGGAGCCTCAAGATGCTAACAAGTTGTCCATCTGTTAAAATCCTCTCCAGTTGAAGCGATTTCACATTAATAGTGGAAAAGTCGGCTACATCGACTTAAACTAGTTGAAACAATTTAAGCTTAGCTTATTTCTACATTTATACAATTAAAGCAAGCTTTGTCTGATATTTGGTGGACTAAATGTTTCGATAGAGCAGATATGATATCTCCAGCAGTGACAACAAAACTGGATCCTTTTCGAGAAGGTGTTGAATAACGAAATTCTGTAATTTATTATTATAACCTCCAATAAAAAGAACACAGTTGAAGATATTACAAATTTACATAATTATTTAGATGCTATTATTCCATTTCTATAAAATGATAGCAAAATCTTCCTAGTTTTTATTTTTAGTACAACATGATAAATATTACTTGATAAAAGAGATTGTTTTTGCTATTTATATTTTAAACACTGAACAAATATAGGCTAAATCTACTTTACTAATTTTAATTTCCACTAAGCAAGAACCTTTTGATTCATACATTTCTTTAATTTGAGCTAAATCACACTCGAACCCAGACACCAACTCAGTTGTTACTCGTTTATCCACTATTTATTGAAAATAGTTTCCGAGCATGTGCAAAATATAGTATGTCATCTTGGTATTTTTAGATGATGAGACTGTTTGTTAGATTAGAGAACTCTAATATTAATTCTATCCATTGAAAAATTGGTGGAAGATGTATCCTAACCATTCCATCTCACTTACAATGGTATCCTCTCCTTTTGTGGATTAAAATTTTATAGATAAAGACTGATATTTATTGGTTGATCTCTCAAAGTGGTATATGATTAATCTCGAAAACCACTCAAGTAAACATATTTTGAACTCTTCATATTGACCATCTTTTATTATCTTAGAAATCAGATTATGAATGAAAATATGTGCATTTTTCATTGAATTAACAGACTGGGATATCTAAAAATCGACGTCAACTGCTAAAAGAAGTGAAATATTTTGCTGAAAATAATTTGGAAATGTTTTTGAATGAATACAAATGAAGTTGAGAATCTGCCATAAAAATATGTTGACTTTCACATTCTGAAAAAGTTAATCTTTTTTATGAAAGGGCAACTATTCCTTGTTTAAATTCATCATTTCCATTCCTTATTGGAGAATAAGAGCACATTCAGATATTTATGATTGCAATTGTTGCAGTTAATTGCTGAGTTTGATAGATTACTAATCACTTTACATCTTTTTTTGGATCAGTTCGGCCACTTTATTTCTTAATAAAAGGAGCGCTTTCTAGGTCTTAAGTATCTGATTTTTTGGTTCGTGATTCATAAACTATAGTTGATTAAATGTCAATAATAAACAAATTATTAAGCTTATATCAATCATAAACTAGATAATTTGTTTTCGAACTAGCAGAAGGAACTTATAAAGATATTCAGTTATTAACAATAGATGAAATGGATTCCGGAGACTGTATAAATGAAACTTCAAATGACTTTTATTCTTATATGGTTTGAAAAATACTAGATGGTTGATTTTTTATATCCCTTTAACATTAAGAATCCTATAATTTAAAAGAATAATATTAGTTTGGTAAAATCAATATCTAATCAATTTTACTATTCTAATATTTTCTACACTTTTTTGTATAATTTTTCCCACACTTCGTTTCCAGCTTCACTTACCCCCTCAACAATTAGACAACTGCCCTCTATCTTGATAACTCTGCACCCTCTAATAATGCCTTAACCTCCATGTCCCTTTACAGTAATGCCCAGAAACATGCCGATCCATTTATCTCCATATTAATCGATAACCTTAACTTCAATATATCTATTGATAACTGTGAAAACTTGCGCAGTGTAAATGATATTAAGCTTGAGAGACCCTTAGCTGTTTAATTTACCAACACCTGCCTTTTTGCTATGGAGAGAGAGTATGATGCCTTTTTCATTGAGTTCTGGCATCTTTGTTGCAGGTAGGCCTCTTCTAAAATCAGCTGGATCGAGCATGACTTTGCATTTAAAATCTATCTTTTTTATTTTAGGGAGCAGGATCGTTTGACTTTCTTCCATCAACAGTGACAAATTATTATTATATTCAAATCATGATTATTAGACCATAATAGTTCAGATACATACACAATATGGAATTCTTTATTTCATAAATAATGTCTTAGATTACGAGTTCGATCTAAATTAAAAATATATAATTAAAAAGCACAATATATAGTGGAAGAGTTTATACTTATTCACTGAGCTAATATCTTTAAACAATTTTTAAAAATATTGATAAAATTTCTTCCCTTTTAATACAATCAAATAAGTTTATTTCTTTCTTTCTATTTGAAGCTATGCTATTTATTTAGCTTTTAAATATATAATTTATCAAATAAATAGTAATAAGGATATTTATTAGTAACATTTTTTGTTCCACTAACCAACAAATACGCTTTTTTGCATCTCTTAAAAACATAGGTATGTTAATTCAAATATCTCATAGACATATACATTCAAGGCCAATATTATTTGCAAAGACTTTGATATCTCCACATCTCATATATATGGATATGTTGTATTAAATATGATTTTGACACATTTATCATATGCTTATGTATAACTGTTAATTAGGATGAGTAAATCACAGTCTCCCCCTCATTGCATCGAAGACAGTCTAGATAATTTAAGTTTGCTGCAAGGGAATAAGTATAGACAGCTGATAGCTCAAGTCAAGCAGGCTTTTGCTCAAGGACTTCAAAAACTGCAATCTAGCTAAACTAGATAAATAGTAATACAACTCTAATATAGGGTTTAACTGAATTGAGAAAGCTAATTGAACAATATCGTGAGCCTGAACATCTGCGTAGCTATCTAGCCATTCTAAAAAACCTCAAGTCTAATTCTAATAGCACGACAAAAGAACATTAAATTTTAGTCGTCTCAATCTTGGCACAAACTTATCAGGATAAACTGCTCGATCCCCTTGACAAGCCGCCTTCTTTATTAAAAAGTGGCTTTCGACTAGTTTAAATATTGCACTCCTATTTTTCTGATCATAGTCCCACAGTGCAACAGGCCTGTGCCCGCGCTTTGCTGGATGTGGCAACATATTGCTTGCAAGGTCAGTCAATTGATACAATTTTCTCAATCATATACTCACCGCTCATCTGTATTAATGATGTAAGCTAGCTATCCTCAAATCAGGAGTCGACAAAGGTTCACAAGCAACAGCAGCAGTTTGTCTTAACGAAATCATTCTCTACAATCGCAAGACTAATAACCAATAAATGTTGCAAAAACTAGCCCCAGATATGCTCACAGTTATCCTAAAAGTGAATTGCTAATATCATGAATTATTTCAAGCAGTGGCATCAATGTTGGAAGCCAGAGAACTCTCGTTTCTAGAAGGAAGAATTGTAAATTTTTTGTCAAAACTTATGCCAGTAATTGGAGGAATGAAAGATTCAGCTACGACCAGTAATTTCAATAATTACATGGTATATATTAGATTATTTAGTGTAAAGTGGGTGTTTGCCGTATCGTTTAAAAACTAGGAACACTTCTCTCCGTGACGGAAAAGGAAAAACTAAGAGATTTGAATGTGATTTAATCACTGCAGCAAGCTGCTAGACATCGAATAATCCAGGTTCAGATGGCAGCAGCAAGAGCTTTGAAAAGTTGGAGATAAGAGCGCGATGAATCTCCTAAAAGCAAAGGTCTTGCAGTAATTAAAAGAATATTTAGTCTCTATAAGAAAAACGAAACAATAAAAAGATGGAACGTTCTAAGTCAAAAGAAGATCGATAAAAATTATAAAATTAACTTACTTTCATGAAGGAAGATTTATAAAAATTAGTAAAAGGAGGATGGGGTGCCAATAACAGGGCTAAAAATTATATTAAAAGGGGTAGTGGAGTAGGCGGAGGCTCACATGGAAAAGTGGAAACATCTCCAAATAGTCATAGCAATAGCAAATCTCACAAAGAACATTTGGAAGAACTTCGGGAATATATAAAAAAGGGAGTGAAATAAAATAAGCACTTGGATAAGTTTGGATAATTTGCTGGACAATAAAAAAATATATCTCCACCAAAGGGTACTAATACAAAAAATATGAAACAACCTATCACTGCTAATAACAATAATTTAGGAGAGGATTAAGTCGGATTAGAGGTGGAGGAAGGGGAGCAAATGATATATGATCCACATGGAAGTTCTAAGCCAAGCAAATCTAATCCAAAGTCTAAAAATGTCAAAGTTTAAGATATATAAATTAGTTAAGAAGAGGCAAAATAACTCCGAAAAGAAGAATAAAATTTGATGGAGCAGGGCAGAAATATGAATATCAATTTCAACACCACTCACAGCGAAGATGGCAGAAAATTTAATATCGAGCCTGTAAAAGAATATATTAGAAAAAATAGCAAGGTCTAAAGTGAACAACAGCACAAAAGAAATAGTAACGAGCCCTTTCCCTCTTCCAAACCGAATAACTAAAATAAATCATCCCAATTTAACAAGTTAGGAAAAGATAAATAAGTACAATTTGAAAGCCATTTATCTCAAACTCCTCAATTAAATCCTGATTTTCTTCTTTCACAATAATAACTTGGTGAAATGGTTGAGGAATATAACCTTTCTCAGGTAAGCTCCAACCTGAATGATGTGCTTAATGAAAGTGATCTGCATATGCTTGAAAGTTCCAAAGTACCAGAGAATGGTGTGTAAGTTATCGAGCCAGTTGAAGGAAAATCAAGTATTGAGTGCATCAAGGAGATGATCAATGAAAAGAAAACAAGAATGAGTGCCGTTAGTAAATTTATGAAAAAAGATAATACTGAGTAGCTAGTGGAAACTTCACCTCGGCCAGTCACAATCACCCAGCCTCAAATTAATATAGCTCGTCCTTTTCCTGAGCCCAACAATAGTAACTCCCTTAATTTTACCTAAAGCTTAGAGAGCCGTTTACGTTCCCCTATTTCTAGTCAACATAATCAATTTACTCTAAATCCAAAGGACAGATTTTCATCTGTGAAATCACCTTTAGTGGACGATCATGCTAAATAAATATAAGAATAAATTGCATTAAGCTGTTATGAAGAATCAGTTCCACATCAACAGCCTTTACCAATATATACTCCCAATACAAAGGCTGTTCCCCAGCAAACTGTCAAGAAGGATCCTCTCCCTGAGGAAAAAGTGGATTACCAAATAATAATAAAAAATCCTCCCAAAACAGTCATTGGATAAAAGAGTAAAATAAAGCCCCAATAAAAATTATAAGCTCCCATTAGCTAGATTAGTCAAGAGTAGTAATTTTCTCTTGATATCAAAGCTTCTTGGTTGAAAATTATAGATTTATTAGCTCATGATGAGGTCAACTCAGCTTTCGAGTGTGCCCTTGAGCTCGGTATTTTTTATAATATTTAGATGATCCTATTTATTTGCTTCGTCTCATGCTTATAAGCAAATGCCCTCTGAAAAAGCTCACAGCGAATACCACTCATCATTTGTGGCGAAATTTCTTATAGATTTACTCCCATCGCTTCATCGATGTCCTAACAGTTAGCCTTTTTTCATAGGCTCATTAATTAGCTTTGCTACCTAAATGTCTATCAATAGAGTAATTACAGGAAGTTTTATTGGGTTTGTATCAGCTAAGCGGGACGTCGAAAGGAAAATTGAGTTATAGGGCAGCTTCCCTATATAATGAAATATAGGGAACTTTACGACCTTAGTGAGTGCAATCGCTGATTTTTATTACGATTTTGGTTAAAATAATTATATATGAGCAAACAGAGCTAAATCAGTGATGAATTATCTGAGAAGTAACTAAAAGAGCAGACCACAGATACTGATTCCTCGAGCAGTCTAAAGAATAGTCTAAAGCTTTCATAAGAAGACTTAAGAAAGCCTCGCTTTTCCAAGAAGAGAATTGGACCATATTCCTATTATCTTGGAGATGTGATTGGATGTGGTTTCAGTAGTGTTGTTTATAGAGGCATCACTCATGATGATAAGAATAAGATAGTAGCACTCAAGGTGGTCAAACTGAGCAATATGACTAATCACCGTCGCTCTTTACTGTAAAATGAGATAAAATTGCTAAAAAAAATTAATCACCCAAACATTGTTAAATTATTAGATGTTTACTATACTCCCAATAACTGTTACATTATAACATAATTTTGTGAGGGAGGATCATTACAAACCCTCATTTAAGCTAATGCTGATCTTAACCTGGGCACAATTATTAAGAATATAGGAGCTGCTTGTCAGCATTTAGCCAGCATTAAAATCATGCACAGAGATATAAAACCAGCAAATGTCCTTCTAAGGAAAGGTGTTTGGAAGTTGGGAGACTTCGGATTTGCCTATTAGTTGCCTGATTTTGATACAATTATAAAAGAAGAGTATCTTATTGGCAGCCCGCTCTTTATGCCACTCTAATCATTAGCTAGCAACTGGTATTCTAGTAAATGCGATTCATTTGCTATGGGGGTATTTATTTTTTATCTCCTGACTCGTCATTACCCCTGGAAAGGAAAAGATAAATGTTAATTAATTCGTCAGCTGACTGATTTCTGTCCTAATTAGCAATATTTTAGTCAATTCCCACCTAAAGTTAAATATTATCTTTTGGCCTTACTTCATCCCAAAATTTTATAACGAATCAATTTAATAGATTGTGACTTCGAAGTATTTGCTCATGTTAAACCTTTGAAGGATATAGAGAAGCAGTTAGCTAATTTGCATAAATGCTACACGGAGCAACTTAATTTGTGTCAATACATACACTATCTTATGTGCAATATGGCCAAATATGAAGGAATCAATGAGAATTTAATGCGCTTTATGAGTAGGCATTTGGGCCGATTAGTTGAGGAATTTAAGTGGGATAAGCAGCCTGGTATGACGAAAGTCAAAAATAATTATTGTATACCAAAGGAAATACTGTCCTTTTAAAACGATGACTGGCACTGGCTGAACAACTGTTTAAAGGACGTTATTCAGTCTCTTATAATCAAGTAGGAGCAACACTACCAGGTACTTTTATAAAAATTATTATACTATCAGCATATTGTTGACTGTCTGCTACATGAATCTAAGGAAACCATTTTAGCTTCTATCCGAAAGATCACCCTCCATTCTAACTTTGATAGGCTACGGTCTAGCCCAGAAATAGTTATGAAAATGCTAGACAATATTGATTTTTATTAACTTTGATTTTAATATTAGTTAATTAATATTTGCTAATTTGGTTATAAAAAAAGTATCTAATAATATTATGAATTTTCATCGAAAATTTAATCCCTAAAAAGACATATTGTTTTCTATAATCAATGCGATAACATTTACCATTTATGTTTGACCCAAACAACACTAATTATTGGATTGCTAATCAAAAAAGAAGAATCAAACTATTTTAAAAATAGCCTCAAGAAATTATCTACTTGGTGATTTTAATGAATTTATTGGGTTTGACCGATGACAGTTAGCTGCAGCCATCAATGATAAACTTTGATGGAGAAGGTGTCATATTTCTAGTTAACATAGTAGATGAATGATGTCTGATTCGCATTTGTAAAATTATTCATAATCCAAAGATAGAGTTCATATCTAATTTATTAGTCATTGATTTTTGATATTTAATTTTATGAATACTACTACTGTTATTGAGGAGTCTTTATAAGATATGAATAAAAACTAAATGACCAATTGTGATAATTATAATATTCATATTTCAGACAATCATTATAAATCAAGGAGTATAGTTTTGTTTACTGCTCACTCTTATTTTATAAATCTAAATTAATTGTCAATAAATATAGTTCAATGCATAACATTAGAAAGATTAAGAAAAAGAGAAAAATTCTGCTCACAAATCCAGAGGAATTAGCCCAGAAAAAATTATTGTAGATTTCAAGGTTGGAAGACCAAGAAGAAAATATGAGTGATGCTGATATATTTGCAGAAAAAATATCTCCAAAAATATAACAAACAGCCTCCTCCAATCATATTGCCGTAACTCGTTCGCCAGCAAGAAACCAAAATTCTTTCTATAACAGTAAATTCTAAATCCAAACTCGCACATTAAGCGTTTACTCATCACAAGATCTAAAGAATCGTAGCATGTAGTTGTTAGGGAAAAAGCCTTTGAATATCAGTATAAATCAAATTATGCAGTTAATTATATTTTGCTTGGTAGACGATAGAAGAAGGAAGAAATGACGGAAGAGTAGAAAATACCGGCATCTCAGGATTCCCTAGCTTTTATTCGGAAAAAGATGGGATTAAAAAGGCAACAAGATAAAATAAACAATTGCAAGTTAGCCAGCTTTTCCTGCGAGCTGCGCAAGACATAATAATAAAAACCTAAAGGGTTAAAATTAATGAATAATGGAATGGCGAGTCCTTTACAAGTGAGAAATATAAAAATATTCAGTAAATACTCCTTCTTTCCTTGAAATACGTTGATTGAATTCACCATGATATTATTTTTATCAAACAAATTTAAAAAATAAGAAATCATTGTTATAATTTGAATTTTAGAATAAGAACTAGGGAATTTAATAGGGAAATTATATCCTTTAACTAATATTATTTATTTTAAGTTACTATACATCATAATAAACTTTAACATTCAATAATTTCATTTTAAATAAAGGTAAAGTTTATTTATAACCAATCAATATTTAGTTTCAAGTAATATTATTTTTATATCAAATTTAATTTTTTAACAAAAGAATTTTTAAAACGATCAGTATTGATGTAGCAGGTTTAGTATTAATTATAAAAAGGCAAAGTCTTCATTTGATGAATTATTTTAAGGGGAGGCTAATAATAAAAAGCCGATAGTGGGAGTCGAACCCACGACCTTTTACTTACAAGGCAAATGCTCTACCACTAAGCTATACCGGCTATGATAAGGTCATTTAATGCCTCTGTTTTAAATATTTACCATATATCTTTTTATTATGTAAAAAATATTAATTAGAAGTGCGAAGATTCTTTGCAATATAATAAATAAATGGAGTATATAAAATGCTTTATTTTTTAAATTTTAATTTAGTGAAAATAGAAAAAATATCTTAATATTAAGATTAAATTAATATATCTTCCATAATAATAAAGAAGAATTATATAAAAATAGAATGAAAGAATAAAGGATCTTCAAAGGATAGAGAAGATCTACTTCAATTTTGCTTCCCTCCAGCCCTATCTTTGATTACAGTTTATCCACAAATTAAAAGTTATTTATAATTCTTCTATGAACAATCCAAAGAGCATTCTCAAATCAACCAGGCGATATACGTTTAAAAAAAAATAGGCAACGAACAACAATCGGTATGTGGAATTATCGATTACAAGAAGGCAATCACATATTGTACTTGAACCAGTCATGTCACAAGGTATTGACAATTTAAAATGCATGCAGAATTCAACTGAATTGAGTCTTAAATCGCATATGATTTGTTAATACCAGCAGAAATAGTCATGGTTTTTAAGAAATGCATTTTCAAAAAAAATTAACCCTATCCCTACAAATTCTGAAGAAAAAGAAAATTTATCGCATAAAATTAAGAAAAAGCAAATAAAATTCAATGCTAACAGTAATGAAGTGTTTAGTTATAGCAAAAGTAGTATATCACAAGGCAGCGGATCTTTTATCAAAGATTGTTATGAATGCCAGTGTGATTGTTGCTAAATATATTGATTTTAATTTTCATCATTTTATTAATGGAAAAGATTTACAAGTCAGTTCATTATTTTCATTACTTGGATGTTAAAATAACTTACTTTTAAAAATATAAAATAATCATTTTATTACCAATTTTTTTTGTATTATTAAATCTGTGCTGATACAACAAACAATATAATTCGAGAGTCATTGTTAAAATTAATTAAATAAAAATAAAAATATTGATAAATTATAATGCTACTTCGACATTTATTTAAAATTAATTATTGAATGAGAAGTGCCTGATGATAGTATATTTCCGAAAGTATGTTTCAGTTGATATATAGATGATTTGCTGTCAATAATAAACATAAAATAAGGTTAATATTTGGATTTGAGTTATTTGCCGAAAGCAGAATATAATGATTCATTGCACATTATTTTTGATTTGCTTGCATTTTGAATGCACTTAATAATATTAAAATAATCTCTTTCATTATTTGTTTATAGTAAAAATGCTTGTAGAATACATCTTTATTTATTAATCTTTTATTGATATCGTTTGAGTATGAGATTTATTTTTATATAATAATCCAATAATCTTACAATATCATTATTTAATCAATAAAAAGATTGATTTTATAAATTACATGTATTCTAAGGATATTCCTTTCATTTTTTTACTTTTTTTTTATTTAACAAAGAAGTTTCTCCAAAATAAGAAAATTTTTAATGCTAAATTATGAATATATAAATAGAATATTGAAAAAAAGTATCAATGAAACACGAATAAATATTTTATCAAAAATTATCATAATTGTCAAATATAGCAGACTTTCTTCAAATTTTACGACTGTATTTATTGCATAAAAGAGAAAAAAAATATTCAAAAAATAAATAAATATCAGTCTTGGACAGGACGTTGTTGGGGCTCTGGGGTAAACCTGAAACCCGTGTACACCAACGCGTAAACCCGAGGCGGGAGGAACCGCGATATGTTTGTGTCTGGAGCCTTCCCTGAAGGCCCGATCCCTGTTTAATTTGCTTCGGGTGCCTGTGGACGGGATGGTGGCCAATAATTCCAATTACCTTGTCAGTTATAATTTGAAATTATTTATGCAAGAAATATAATTATTTCAATATAAAAAGTAAATTAAAATTTCTTCAATCACTAAGATTCGGTGATGCATCGATGATCGCTATTTAACTATTTTTTGGACTCATGAGGAATGAGACTGACAACCATTTGTCTGGTTAATCCATCCAGTTTTTCAAGTCGAACATCAGAAAGGTAGTTATTAAAGTCTTGGCCCTCAATAATGCTCTTGTGCAATTTGGTGTCTCCATTGGTAAGATTGCGAATGGTAGTGACCCATTCGTTAGCTTTAATTATTTTTTGAGGATGCTATTCTAAGACTATATTAAAGAGGGGGTCCACCATCTGAAGTGGTGCTTTTGCTTGATCTGATTACTTGGCAATTTGTTATTTATTATTATAGGGTGAAGTTTCATGAGATTCATACTATTCTGTATCGCTTAAATTTTATAGGATCCTGCAAGGGATTCCTCCAATAATTGATTTGTTCCTTGTCTGACAATTGATTTCTCCATCCACCATCGAATTGTCTGTTTCTGATTTTTTTGAAGGATCAAAGATCGATCCAGCTGTTTTAGCATTATCGCTAATTCCAGAGTGTTTTTTAAACCCATTGTTATTTTAAGATGAACGGGTTGTCTATAGCTTAATAGTTTTAATTTTATTGACAAGATGATTGTGCTTGAAAGATTGACTTTTGCAGCTGGAATACTCGATCTTGGAATTAGAGGAACTTGAGCCTTAATTTTTACTCACGAAAGAATCCTGAATTTTGCGTATTGTTTAGAATTTTAGAGAAAAACTTTCCTTCCTCCTCGATGAACCCATGGATAAGTTGTTATTCTGACTATTTACCATAATGTTAGCATTATTCTTTTAATTTTGCTCTATAGTCTTCCTTAGAGTTGGATAATAGTTATTAAGGCTTTTCCTAGGTTTTCCATAGGCTTCAATGGGACTTTTTGAATTAATTTTTTTACATGATTGCTGGTCATGGTTAAACTATTTCATGGTTCTATTTTGAGTTGAAAAGGCTTCTCGGCTGTTCAAGATGTCATTTTTTGATCTTATTGAATATAAATTATTGAAAAGTCGTTTTTGATTGACTAAATATTTTAGGTTGAGAGGAAGCTTTACTTTGTTAATGTTTGCAAAATTAGCCAGATAAGTTAGAATCTCGCTAAAAGATATTTTTTTGGGCAAAGGGCATTATTTATTTCTATCAAGTCCTTCCTATATTTTTGAAAGAAAAAGTTGGCAAATTGGCTCACTTTTTATCTTCACTAATCTAATAATTTCTTCTGTAATTTAAAGCGAATTTTTCAGTACTTTTTCTCCTTGTTGGCAGTGGCTGAGTTATAGATGACTACTCAACCAAGAGACACACAGCCCACTTGCTGTAAGTCCGAATGTTTAGTTACTGACTGATACTTCTTTGAATTTTTCCAATAATAGTTGATAAGCCTTGACTGCCTCAATGACTAAGTAGAGAGCCTAATTTAAAATCAATTTTTTTAGATTTTGAAGTGGAATTTAAATATCTTCGATGTATATTTAAATACTTATCTTTTTAGAAGCGGGTGTAGGAGACAGAAGTTTAAGAAAGAAGCAATGAACCACTGGATTTGCCATATTATGCCTCCACTCTGCGACTTGCAAAACCTTGTCAATAAACTCGGTGCTCATTTTATATTTTCGAACCCTCATATCAGGGAGAGTGGCTAACTAGTAATCGCAATGCTTTTAAAAGCATCGCGGCATATCCTTGAGTAAAAGATGTGATTTTAATACTTTATATTTAAGACCTGTATTTTGGACTCGAATGTTGCTCATGTTCGCTATAAATTCTTTAATTTAACGATTAATTAACAATAGAAATATCATTTACGAAGTGATTACAAAAATAGGGTGATGTACTATTAAGGCATTTCACCAGTTTGAAGGAATTTGAGAATATTTTTAATTTCCCTTTAGGTTCGACCTTTTCCTAAGGCCTTTGGTTGCTTCAAACCTAGCTACAAAAAGGACATATTTTTTTCGTCTTAACTCTTATTGAATCTGCTAAACAGTTGCTAAATAGATTTAAATATACGTTGTATAATTGTTCAGCTTCAATTTTTAATCCTTGTAATCCCTAATTCAAAGGATTCAATTTAAAAATTTCCTCCGTACAAGGTTCCTTAATATTTCTCTTTTCCATTTTCTACATTAATTGCGGTCTGACTGAAGAAATTATTTTTTTTTAAGATCGAAACGATTTCTTTGTCAAGGGAGATGCATTGGAATTCAAATATTTTTCATGCACTCCAGATAGTTTATGCACAATTTTTTATCTGAAAAGTGAATGGCACATCTATGACTACTCAGTTTTCTATTATAACTATTATTGCCTATGAATATGAAATCCTTGATGTGAGTAAGAGAAATCATGAGCGATTTATTGAGTGAGACTTTCCTACGAAGTATTTTTAGGTTGATAAAAGTCATAAATTTCATCAAGAGTTGTATCATTAGGTTAAAAATGATCATAGGAATGTTTGATTGTTTCCAAATTGTCAAAATTCATTTGAACTGTTGTTTAATTTATCAAAATACTAAATTATATCAAATGGCAAATAGATTATTTTTATCCGCAGACAAATTGATGAGTCTTAAATAGAAATGACTCTTATTTAAAATTGATCGCTTGATACTTTTGATCAATTTAAAAATCAATAGTTGAATATTTTTAAGATGAAAAATAATATCAGTGATGACTTCTATAATTGAAGGTACTATTTGTGATAATAATGTTGGTAGGTCCGTGGGTTTTAGTTATCTTATCTCCTTTTTGATGCTGAGAACCCACCATAATAATGGGCAATTGCCCTGTGGATTGCCATAATTCATCCTATTAAGTGATTTCCTCGGTATTAGTTGGCATATTTTTAGTGCGCTGGTTTGTTCGTGATTTCGGATGTTCCGTATTATATATCTTATTTCGAGAGTAATGGTTGATACTACTATTATACTGTTATTCCTCACGCTATTGGATTGATCCTCCTCCAGTTATATAGAAACCGGTTTGAGTCTTAGTTATAATCTCCTTATTTTGATGCTTCTACAGGCTAATATTTTTTTCTTTTAATTGCTTTTGGCCCGGTTTTGAAGCTCTGTTGACTGATTTAGAGTGCAAATTGCCATTAAAACCCTTAGAGTTGAGTAATTTGTTAATATCCTCTTTGGGCTTTCGAGTCATGTTAAATTTAGTTGTTCTGTTAAATTAACTTGCTGTTAAAGCTTCCTCAGTTCGTTCTCTTTCGTTCAAGGGAAGGTTGTAAAAATTGTTGGAGTATTTTTTACGTTCATTATTAACTGTCCTTGGTTATTAATCTCGTATTGTGGAGTTTGGATATGCTATCTTGGTTTCATTTTTATTGTAGATATTAGAAGACATTTTGCGAATTAAATCCTCTTCCCTAATACCATCAAAATACGGATGCTTCAGAGCATCAATTGCAGTTAATCTATCAGTTGGATTCATTTTCAATAGTTGCTTTAGAAAATTCATTGCTTTCGGTGTAAGTTTGCCGATATATCTCTTATCTATGCTTTACAAATTGTGAATTTAAGGGAATTTCATACCGAGAAATCTTGGGTTTTTGAGGAATGTTTAAGAGTGATCATTAGTCAGAGGGCCGAGACATTTTTGGATAAGAAAGAGTTGATCAAGTTAGTTCTCACCTGGAAACATGGGATTACCGTCTATGAGTTCCCCAAATATACAGCCGACTGCCCAAATATCAATCTCCTTTCCGTATGAAGCTCCAACTAATAATTAAGGCGGACGATACCATCTTGTGGCAACGTAATCTGTTAAGTTCTAATCTCCACTGGGTCGCTTCAATTGCCTTGCAAATCCAAAATCACATATTTTCATCTCTTTCCTGTCACTAATCAAAAGATTTTCAGGTTTTATGTCTCTATGTGCAATGTTAAGTGAATGCATGTAAGCAAGTCCTTTTAATAATTCATAAAGAAGCATCCGAATGAGTTCAGTATCTAGTCCTTAGGGAGATTTTTCTAAGACTTAAAGCAAATTGTTTTGCACATACTCAAAGACAAGGTAAACTATTCCTTTCTTGCGGAAAGCTTCCTTGAGTTCGACGATGTTTGGATGCTTCAGCATTTTAAGGACTTTTACTTCACGCATTGTAGTTTTTTTGACAATTTAATCTTCCTAAGACTCCTTGAATTTTTTAATAGCCACAATTTCTTTGTTCTCATTGCACCGACATTTTAGAACCACTCCATAGGCCCCCTCACCAATCAGACCCAGAATATCGTATTTTTGCATATTAGTTATCAAAAGTAATAAAATTAACCAATAAGAACAACAAATACATTATGAATGTTTTGCCAATCTGTAAATGGGAAAAAGTGGAAAATAGAGTAAATCAGAAAAAACCCTCTGACCCCCTCCGACGATGGGATTGATTGACTCCACCATGCAGCTCAGAGTTTCTCTTCTTGTGACCTTTTGTGGCTGAAGAGGGTTTACTACTTGGGGTTTTATGAGATTTGTCGCCTTATTCCTTTTTAATTTTAAGCAAAATTTAGTTGAGGTGCTACTTTTTAATGTCTTCCGGAAAGTAGTCAAGCACCCAAGGATGAATCAAAGCTTTGAGGGGTGTAAGCCGCTATTCAGGTTCTATCTTTAAAATTTGCTGGAGGAATGAGCAAAGAAATTAATCTTTAATAAGAGACTCGAGGGGTTTACTGCTGGGAATCAATGCCTTACCGTCTTTTCCTTTGATTATTTTGGGAGTTAAATCCTTGTTAAAATATATATTCGAATGTTTACAGCGCTATATAGAATATAATTTACTTGTAAGTACTATTTAGAGGGAGGACCGATGACTCTAATAATTAAGCTAAGCTGTTCTTGCTCGTTATCTCCTGCAAAAAGGGGAGACCCGAGATGTAGTTCTGCTACCAAACAGGCAAAGCTCCACATATCGATGGGAAAATGATATTTGTCTCCAAGAATGACTTCAGGAGCTCTATAAAAGCGAGACTGTATATATGAAAAGTTAGCCTCGTTGAGAAACATGCTTGTCCCAAAATCCACCAATTTGATTCCAACCTTAGACCTATTCTTCATCAGCACATTTTCAGGTTTTATATCGGAGTGTATAATATTCAAGGATTTCAAAAATGCAAGTGAAGCCAGTAGTTGAATAGCAAAGGCCCGAATGTTATGAATATCTAAAGGGTTGAAATGATTCGCTTCAAGAAGTTGATAGAGACTAGTAGCCAGTAACTAGGTGATAATACAGATGTGTTTTCGAAACACAATGAAATCTTTGATACGAAGGACGTTTTTTCTGTTTTAAATATCTTGTTCCTTAACCTTCATTAGAATATTGATTTAGTTTAGGGCAAGTTGCATGTGCTAACGGCCAGCTCGCACAATCTTTACTGCAATTAATTCACGAGTCTTGTGATCAAAGGCTTTAATGACCTAGCCAAAGGCTCCCCTTCCTAATCCTTACAGCAGTTCATATCGATAGCCAATTTGTTAATGTTTTCGCCATATGTATCGACCCTCTAAGTCATCTTCCCCCACTCCGCACCCAACTCCAATATAATATACAGTTTTTTCATTGATAAGTTCTATTTTCTGATTTTCAGACAGCATAGGGGCATATTTTTGGAGAACCTTCTTTCCTGAAATTCCGGGTAATGATCCCCTCAATCCATCTTCCTCAATAAGATGGGTTTGCTCAATTAAAGGGATTTTTTTTTTCATTTTTTTGAGTTTGTCAGAATCATTTTTTTGAACTGTATTGCACTTTTTATCAATCTTGGATTTTGTTGCACTGTTTTTATGAGCAGTAGTGGGCTTTTTGGCAGAGTTCATACCACTAGTTTAGTGATTGGCACGATCAGTACTGGGTGGATGCGAGTCCTATCGGGATTTGGGGGAAAAGCGATTATGTTTGGTTGGCAAGTGATCAAAAAAAAAGGGTGGCTCTGGCTTATCCCAGGTATTAGTTTTGTGATGTCTGTCTAATTTAATTTTGAGGTTTATCTACATGAATATTATATAACTGCGGATTTTATCTCAGAATGAAGTGATATATATTTTATTCATATGGACCAGAAGCAGTTCTTTTGTATAAACTAGTAATTTAAAAGAAACCAATCACGTATTGCCAACAATTTATTCAGCTGTAAAAAAATCACTGTTTAAATATTATAACATTTGTTTCTTCATTAATAGCAATGCAATGTTATTAAAATATCAATCTCTCAATTACTTATCTTAATTCTAATTATAACAAATGGATATTCCCACTTAAGTAAAAGACTCAGCTTCCATATGTTCATCTCCGCTCTCTTATTAAGGTGCTAGTATTCTGATTATTGTCAGCTGCGTTGTTGGTATTCTTTGGTCTATCTACAACTACCTCATGATTAAAAGAATCGATCTTGAATAATAGGCTGAACCTGACTCGGAAGCCCTAATCGAATAAATCCCCGAAAATGAAAAACGAGCTCTCCTTGAGCTTGGATATAAAATATCTGATGTACCCATTATGAGAAATAGGGAACACTTGAGTATGTCAAACAAGAATACCTTGTTTGTATGGTATTAGTGGTATTAACATTCGTGCTAGTACTATTTTTAAGTGAATAAAAATGGTTAACAGCGTTGGCTTACTTTGTGGGAGCTTTCATCTCAATGGTGTGTGGCGGAGTGGGAGTAATTGTAGCGACACAAGCAAACTATCGTGTTGCTTACTGTTCTCGCTTTGGACTCGCTCCGACATTTCAAACCGCTTATAAAGCTAGTTGTTCAATCGGCTTTGGCTTAGTTTCTTTCGCGCTTTTATGTACATCAACTATTACTCAGCACTTATAGTGGTGATTTAGATATTTAAACAGTATTTCGATCTTCGGAATTCTAGCCCAGATCCTAAATATTATTTGGCGATTTGCGAAGCTATTATCGGATATGGATTAGGAGCTTCATTTGTTGCTTTAATTGGAAGAGTGGGAGGTGGAGTATTCACGAAAGCAGCGGAAGTAGGAGCATAATTGGTCGGAAAAGTAGATTAATTTCTTCTAAAAGAAAGTTTAAATAACCCTTCGACAATAACTATGAATGTTGGTGACAATATTGGCGATATTGGAGGTATGAGCGCAGATTTATTTGGGTCTCTTTCCGAGACCATATGTGCAGCTCTTGTTCTCAGCTGTACCTCTATCGAAGGTTGGAAAGATGGGGGCGGATGTGAACTTTATCTATCAAACCTAATGTACCCGCTTGTGCTTATAGCCTTGAGTATCTTAGTATGTCTGCTTGTAAGTGTAGTCGCCACAAATATATTATGGATTGAATAACCTTCATTGGTGGCGAAAATAGTCAGATTGTAACTAGTTGGCTCCACCTTGTTATTGCTGGGATTTGGATATTTAGCAGCCTATTTAACTTTTCCAGATAGCTTTAAAGTTAATAACATATATGGGAACTACTATTAAATACAACAGCCTTGGGTACCTTATTTCTGTTCAATTATGGGACTGCTATCAGTGCCACTCATATCACTCTTCACTGAATTTATGACTTCTTCGGACTGGTTTCCCGTGCAGGCACTCCTTGAAAATTGTAAGACTAGTTCAGCTGGAACTATCAGCCTTGGATTAGCCCTAGGCTATCTGGGCACTATCATACCTGTAATTGTGATAGCCTTAACTGCATATTTTTCATGTAGACTCTTGGGATTTTATGGGATTTCTCTTGCAGCCCTTGGAATGCTTGCTAATCTTCCTCTTATTATTACAACTAATGTTTTTGGTCCAATTTCTAGTAATGCTTCAGCAATGATAAATATGGTTCAACTTGGATAATAATCAAAATAAAGGATAAATCCTCTTACAAAAATTGGATGCCTAACAACTTCCACAGGCAAAGCAACATCTATTGCTACAGCTGCTCTATTAGCGCTTTCGCTATTCGGGGGTTTTCTTCGCAACGCTTCTCTTGATGTTTTTATGGCAGAAGAAAAGATTTCTCTCACTTAGCCTTTGATTTTTTCAGGATTACTGCTGGGAGCAATGCTACCATTCATCTTCACAGCTCTAATCATAAGATCAGTTAGCAACACATCTTTTTGGATTGCGGAGGAAATCAGAAGACAAGTGACAGAAGACTAAGGTATTATCCAAGGCAGCTCGCACGCAGATTTTATAGGCTGTGTGCGTATAGCCGCACGTGGAACTCTGCTTCAAATTGCCTTACCTGCAGCATTGGTATGTATTGATCGATATAGATTATTGGATTTCCACTAGCTCTGGGATTTGGAATTGGCCCGAAAATAGTCGCCGGATTTATGCCTGGAGTCATCGTTAGTGGATTACATTTAGCAATCTCAGGCGCAGTCAGTGGAGCAGCTTGGGATAGTGCAAAGTAATTTATCGAATCAGGAAAATTGCTGGAGTAAGATGGTCGAGTTATTGTGAAAGGTTCACAAACTCATAAAGCTTCTTTGATTGGAAAAGCAGTCGGAGAGCCACTGAAAGATGCAACTGCGTTGTCACTTAGCATTCTCATGAAACTGCCCTCAATGTTGTGCCTTATTTTTGCAAACGAATTCCTTCAAATTCATCCTTGAGTCCTTGAGTAATGATCTTACTTTTATTAAAATAAATATACAATCTATCTGATTATCAATGAAAATATTGATGACTCTGTTGTTTTTTTGAAGGATTTTAAAATTTAATGGGGCTTGGAGCTTTCCGATAAGTTTACTTAACTTTTCAAACAACAAATATATATGAATATGATGTAAATGATTTAAAATATCATTTGTTAGTAGCTCGGAATTTGCTGGGTTTGGGCGAATGGTGATATTAAATAGACTGGCCCATGCTGTTTACAGTCAATCCTGTTGATGTAATTGTTCCCACTTTGCCTGTGAAGACATTTTCTTTTCCCATCCTCAGCTCAACACAGCTATCCTTTGGAAATATGCTTTGATTCTATATGGTATAGTTGATTGGAGGAGAATTGCATTTATTTTAAATTAATTCGGGAACCATTTTTGATATTTAATTATTTTAGATGATGTCTCTAAAATAGGGATGATTAAGGGCTTCAACTGCCGTGATTCTTTCGATTGGTTATTTTCTTAGCATCTTTGACAACAAATCAAAAGCTAGAGGGTCCATCATTTTATATTCCTATTTATTAAATTAGAAATTACTAGCTCTATTCTGAGCCAGCACCTAATTATAGTTCTTTCCGGGAAATGCACTAACTCCAAGTAGTAAAATGTGGAATATAAGTCCAAGGCTGAAAATATCACAGACAGTATCATACTTAGTCTTCATGTCTTTAATATTTATTACTTCAGGTGCTACAAAACCTGGAGTCCCACAACGAACAAACAAATACTCCTCAGCATCACAAAACTCTGCAAGTCCAAAATCAGCGATGACACAATCCATACTATCAGAACTACGGAAAATTAAATTTTAAGGTTTTAGGTCACGATGCATAATCTTTTTGGAGTGCATTTCCTTGAGACCATTGAGAATGGACTGTATAATGATTTTTATTTAGAAGGATTTAAATTTATTCTTTGCCTTGATCTTATCATGAAGTTGTCCTCCTTCAAGTAGCTCTACTACCACATAGAGAGAATTCTCAGATTAGAAAACCTCAAACAAACGCATGCAATTGCTGTTTGCCAAGCTTCGCATCACCTCTATTTATAGAATCAGGCATTCCTTACCCTTATCTTCGCTGTAGGCTGCCTATTTAGAAAAAGCTTTCACAGCATAGTTTTTGTTATCCTCCGCTTTCTCAGCTAAATAAACAGATGCGAAGTTGCCCTTTCCAATTTTTTTCTTAGGCTTGAACTGTTCGTGAAAACCCCTTTGATTAAGCTTAGATTTGAGAATATCCCTCAACTTCTGGAGATCTTAATATGACTTAAGCATGTAAACATATCTCTCCTAATGTTTATAGAAGATGATGGATGGTGGGGAGAGATGATGACTGTATTTTAAATCAAAGTCAAATGGTATGTAATTTTTACCTTTGGGAGAATTTTCAATTATACATTTTTAGAAAACAGAGATATAAACATCTCCAAAGTTGGCCCGAGAAGTATCCAAGGACAGTAATAGTCTTCCTGTATGAGGTGGAGGTGTTTTTATAAACACAGTTCCGATAATCTGCATGAATCAATTCTATTATTTATATGGAGTAGCAGAAATTCGAATTTCTTCCGCAATTTGAAATAACTGCAAAAATTATCTTGTGTTAAATAAATTGTATCAAATAGGATAAAAGCTACAGAACTCTAATTCTTTTCCTGATTATTGAATAATTATCAAGTTTATCTTAAAATGCTAATGTTTTTTTAAAAAAGCCGTTTTGAGAATATTCCAACAATAAAATGAGTTGAATAAAAATTTTAACATCATTTGAAATTAAACAAAATTTTCCATTAATTTATTTATCTGTAAGAAGAAGCAGGTAATAATAAATAATTTTCATAAAAAAGTAATCATTATTAATTTTAAGAAGGAAAAAAAGAGCATTCATACGTGACCATACAATTTTCATTTATTTTATTACAATAGCTATAATTCACTAATAATTCATCAGAATTCATCAATACCTCCATTGATTGCTCCTTATTTTACTTACCTTTATTTTTTTAAGACCTTTTCATACCCTACAAAAAGTATTTGAAGAAATTAGTTTTTAAGGTTCAATATTTTAAAATTGTAAAAAATCATGGTCATTTATTTGTCAATTATTGAATTATTTGCTTTAATCGCTTTGATTAAGTTTTATCTTTTAGCCTTGGAAATAAGTATAACACAGATATTGATCTGCATTGAATTTTTGTTTCAGTTGAATTATAAATGAGACTTTGATTGATTTTGACCCTGAAATAAGCAGTTCTTTTTGAAAACTTTGTCATGAAGAAATAACGATTTCATCATCTCGATTCAGAAGAGCTCATTTATGAAGTCTAATAGTAAAATTCTTTTAGTCTAAATCTTTTGAGGTATTCCTGAGTTGCAATGAATGAGATCACGTAAGTTAGTAAAAAAGTAAAAAGTTAATCATCAGTCATCTTAAAATAAAATGGCCAAATGAGTCGAAAGAAATCAATAATGTTAATTTCTACAGGTGGACATGATGGAATCTGAAATAAACAATAATAAAATTTATTAATAACAGATTCTATCTTTTGATAATGTCATCACTATTAATAGAGTTTATCACGATTAATTGCTATAATAAAATCAAATATCTACAATTCATGACTGATTTTGCTTCTACTCTCATTGACTTTGCCTCTAAATAATGGGACTTGATCCTGGCTCAGCACTTTCCCTAGCTCGACCAGATTTATCCTTCTTACGATGTTGTTGAAGAAACCCCTACATATGAAGATGTGTCTATGGAGGCAGAACATTTATTTGAAGAGGAAGCCAATTTATCTCATCAAATAAGTGGAACGGATGATAGCTGTCACTCATAAACTATCTCCCAGCCTAAAGTTTCTCAAGTTAAGAATCTTGTCTTAAAACCTGAAAGAAGGCTTAAAGAAAGAAAACAAAGAAAAAACGATGAGGAAGAATCTGAATTTTAAGATGTCTCTTCAGAAAGAGGTTATTTAAAACACAAAGGGAAAAAAATTTCAAAACATCCTGCATATCCAACTAAGAATTTTTTGCCAAATTTTAAGATGGCCCACTTTGAATATTTAGGTAAAATACTTGGCTCTTAATTTGTTGATTCAATTCCATTTGCTAGAGACATTCGAACCAAAAGTGGAATTTCCCTAATTGACTATGAAACTCTCTATAAAATTCCCTAATTTGAATAAACTTTTAAGATGTTTTTCTCTCAAAAGGTGCTATACCGTAATTTGCTTTTATCAAGAAGCACTTTAAAGGCAAAGTTAATCCATATTAAAAAACTACACCTATTTTAGAAGGCCTTCACTTAAAAATAATTCACGCGAATCAACTGAACTCTTCAAACAAAGTCAATAAATTGACTTTGTAATATTGATAAATATATCATCTAATTAAAGAAATATTTGAAAGATATTATTCAATGATCTCAAATGCTATTTCTATCTTTTCAACAGTGTTGGTTTCTCATTATTTTCACAACAATAAATTTATCTTAAAATTTAATGAGTAAGGAATATAAATCTCGAACACTAACTGTATTGAGAAAATAAGTATAAAACCCAGAGTTTGTTGACATCAATTTATAAATATTCTAGAAAGTGCCTTCAATATTATTTCATTAGAAAACATAATAAATTTATAATTGTTTTAATGCTTAGTCCCCTTAAAAGAAGAGCTAAAAAAATAAGTGACTCGAATGTAATATCTGATGAACTTTGCAAAATTGAAAATATTCCAAGTGGAGATATTTTTAAGAGAGGTATCTCAAAATTTATTTTTGATGATTTTAAGTCATCATCATCAGAAGAAGAAGATAATAATAATAAAACAACAAAAAATAAAAAATAGCAATCAGAATTGTAAAACAAAAAAAGTAAAGCAATAAATTAATTTAAAGGAGAGTCTTCTCTATTGAAACCATCTTTTATGAGCATGGCAAGTCATGAAGACGATTATTACTAGAGTTCCCCTTATCATAATATATAAAGAGAAAATACATTAAAGACTCCACCAACAATCACAAAAAGGAAAGAAAGGTTAAAAATTGTGTAGAACATGTCTGAAATTAATCATTAAAATTGTAAAGAAAAAGCCTTAAATCCTGAAAAAAAGGAGGCTTTTAATAACTTTAATGTTTCACAAAATGGGCCTGCTAACAATAATAAGACCATTTAATTGCAAAAAGAATTACTTCCAAAATAAAAAATGAATTTTATAAATAATTTTTGTTTTTCGTAAGAATAAGAGGAAGAAGAGCTTCCAAATAAAGAATAAAAAGGACATTAAGTCTAGAATTAAGTTACTAACCCAACATAATAAGCCAATATTCATTATCTATAATAACAAACACAATGCATTTCGGACCATGAATAACAAGAATTTGTTTTTAGCAATTAATAGCGACTAGATTAGAACTAATTGTGCCAAACTAGCCTCATATAATCAAATGGAGAGGTTGATCAAAAAAGTTTGTATTTCTAAAAATTATTACCTGGAAGAGATGAAGACAATAATATATGTAACCTGATGCACATGCCAATATTATCAGGCACAAGAATAATATTTGAGGTTCATGTATATAGTACTCTGATGGATAAAAGTTTTGAACTTTGGCTAGATCAAGGAAGATAAATGAAGCTCCTCATGAAGACCATCAAATATTCCAGATTGACCAAGACTACCTTTGATATGCTTACCTATATGCCCAGTAGTAAGCTGTTTTGCACTTGCTGTACGATGCAAACTAATTTATAGAGAAACTAGTTCAATATTTACAAAATTATGCCGGATAGAAACAATATCCTTGCAACTATTTGCAATGTAGAGACTTTGCGCGGATAAAAGTGTTTAATCATGTATCACCCTAAAATTAATGAAAGCAATAGTGCCTAAATAATTTCTCAATCTCCATTAGCATAAAGCCTTCAAAGCCATTATAGATAAAGATAGCATTCTAAAATCGATTACTTGACAACAACCAAGATTTCAATTCAAGATCGCTTAAAAATGATGAATATCTATGGTTTTAAAGCGTCCAAAAAGAGTATGTAATTGAAGAATAAAAAGAATGAGTTAAAAATTGTGATTGGTAAAATGGGCTCCAAGAGATATAGAATTATTGGAGGGTCAGGAATCACTCCCATACAAATCTTTGGATTAGTTATTGCCCATATTGAAACATGATTTTAATAAATTTAATTTATTACAGCCAATGACTGGCAAGAGCCATTTTTAATCAATATATTAATAAATTGTAAATTTAATTGTTAAGGAAGAATCATTATTGCTTTGATTCACGCCCAATAAAAAAAATTGACCCCATATAAACTCCCTGAGATTTATTTTTGATATTGTGATTGATTCACTAAAACGAAGAAAGCAAAAGATGTTAATTATCTAATGAATGCAAAATTTTCATTATAACCCTTAATCATAGATCATTAAACGTTCATATTAATAGTATTAAAAATAATAATATAATCAAATTGTTGATGGGCTAGTCGCATAATGATGAAACCCTCAGCGCACCAATGACCGTTGTTGGTATGGTCAACGGAATGATCGGTGGTTTAATTCTTATATTACCCGTACTCACTCTTAATGCCGGATACATTTTCTCTTTGATAGTGCTAGCAGTCATCGGTGCTCTCAGTTACTACTCTAGTTATTTGTGCGTGCTTCACATGGGAGATCAACCAGACCTTGACTACGCCATCTTACGTCATTTCAATGGCAATAAAGCAATAAAAATATTGTACGATTTATGTGTTTGGTCAAATCTAATTCTCATTGATATGCTATATTTCGAACTCATAGTTATTCAATGGATTGGATTAATCCCACCTCACTAATATGATGTCATTAACCCATTAATTAATGGGGCTGTGCTTCTTACTCTAGTTTTTGTACTAAAATATTTCGAGTTCGGAGCAACAACAATGGCCTATGGAATTATTAGTATCATTACTTATCTCTTGTTTTTAATTTGGGTGGTAGCAACTTCTAATCAGGGATATAATGGTCAATAATTTAAAGCGTTTGGATCAGGATCGGGAGCAATTGAAATGGCAGCAGCAATGGGAGGAGCCTATTCTATTCAAAGCTTTTTCATACCTGTCCTTAAAAAAAATAAAAACCCTCATAAATATAAGTATTATACTCTGCTAGCTTATCTCATTGGTGGTTCTGCATATTTTTACATTGCGTATATGGGCTCTTTTGGTATTGTGTTGTCTATGCAGGAATATGGCATCGAAAATTTATTGGACAGAGTGGAGAATAGACCTTAGAGGGATATTTTGGAAATGGAGCTTGGGAGGTTAACATCATAGAAGGAATATATTTGGTTCATCTTTATTCAGTTTTTCCCGAGTTTATGCTAATTTCAAAGTATGGTTTGAATAACTTAGAAAAAGAATCTTTGGAGTCTTTCGTTTAACTGAATCCAAAAGAGGGAAGATTAGTGTGCCTTAAGTAATTTATATTATCGTTGCAGTCGGTATCTGCTTAGCAGCCACTATTCTGAAAGTTAAAATAGGCGATATTATCGATATCAATGGAGCCGTCATAGGATTTTTTTTTATTTATTTTCTGCCTGCCTTATTGCATATTAAATGCATGTACTTTAGCAAAGGGAAGTTACCATTATCCCAAAGTCCTATTATTGCTTTAAGGCCATAAATTAAAGAAACAATCACCCCTAAAATGTAATAAGGCATATCCAGCCATCGTGAAACATAACTTCAATAGCGTACTTCTCAATCAGAAGGGAAATACCAATACAAAATTGATGAATTTTTATCAATGTAGAACAATACTTTAACAATTGATCTTTTGTCCATTGAAAACTCGCATTATTACTGTGACTGTTCATCGAAATCATACGGTCCTATTCAACGAGCCTTAGACTTATTGCTGATCGTTTTCATGGTGCTTTTGGGAGCTTTCATTATGGTAAATGGCATATACACTGTAGCTGTGTGAGATGACGTAACAATCTAATTGGATGATTAGTATTTATTTATTTTTGAAACAAACTAATTTGATGGGAAAGATTTAATTAAAATAATCCTACAGTAACAACTCAAATCAAAGACTCGGCAGTTTTCTTTTATAAGCAGTTATGATTTATCAAAATAATCAGTTGTGAGCCTTTCTTATGCTTCATGCCATTCCGATAAAAATTCAAATGTTAGAAATCCTGCAAATCCAGCAATCTTCAACAAGATCATTTGCAGTGTTACAATCTTTCACATTGCCATAATATTTTGAGTTATTCGATAAGTTTAGGGAATTAAAATATAAATTTATTAATTATATCCTTTTAAAATAATGCATAGCCTA
>Ga0302186_10000552_pt1 | contig 33222 bp, 50 predicted proteins | sample II_Bog_E1_2_FD_198782 | JGI IMG/M metagenome (GOLD analysis project Ga0302186, IMG submission 198782) | Peat permafrost microbial communities from Stordalen Mire near Abisko, Sweden - II_Bog_E1_1 | ecosystem: Environmental > Terrestrial > Soil > Wetlands > Peat | place: Sweden: Abisko... | reverse complement strand
ACTCTTATTAACCCCTCCTAACGGGGCCGTTCTACCGTTAAACTAAACAATCTGCCTCATCGCTGAGGTTTGGGAACGCTGCCAGGATCGAACTGACGCCTACCCCATTCACGGGGGCCATACAAACCGCTATACCAAACGTTCCGCCGGGTGATATACCGGAATTGAACCGGCTCAAGCTCCTTCACAGGGAGACGTGCAACCACTACACCAATACCACCATATTTGAACATTCCTACCTATTAACGGAGTTTATGTACAACTTAATTGTAGGGTAGACAAGGGTCGAACCTGCAGTAATGTCCTCATCCCAAATGAGGCGACTTAGCCAATTAGTCTACTACCCTATTTTCTCTTTTAAAACACTTTTGCTGATAAAAATCTGATTAAATACTTACGTAAGTTCAAATATGTCGGGAAGCGCAGATTTGAACTGCGGATCTCTGGTTTCCAAGACCAGCGAGGACGACCGGACTCCTCCACAACCCGATAAAGTGATTGTTCCTCCGGGTATTGGTGGCAAAGCCCACTCAACTACTCCCGGCATGCTATTCATACACCAAAAACCACTACACGCTTTTCTCCATCTCTGGCTCCGAGGTTTAGCGATAACCTTCCACGAATTTTATCAATTGAGACCCATGTGGGAATCGAACCCAAACATCCCTCAGTTCGTAGCTGAGCATTCTATCCGTTGAACTAACGGGCCATTTCGTATCGTTCTCTTTCGAGTCTGCCACATCCACACTACAACGTGCGACCCTTGACCTTGTTAGGGAGATACGCCTCCTAATCGTTCCGCCTGATGGAATCGAACCAACTTCCTCTGCTTCAAAGGCAGTTATAATAGCCGTTATACGAAAGCGGAATAAAAGTGGACCGAAAGGGAATCGAACCCTTCACAGAAATCTTGCAAGGATCTCTCGCCAAGCCTTGGAACATGCCAGCCCATAAACAATAAAAGTGGACACAGGGGGAATCGAACCCTCCAACGAACTCATTGCAAGTGAGTCGGCCTGCCTTTGGCTTCTGGCCCATGCGTAATCGTGATTCGTGGTACACTTTCGTGCCTTCGCTCAAACGTCCTTGACGTACAATTACTCGTCGATCCGAAAGGACTCAAACCTCTATATTACGGCCCGCAAGGTCGCTGCTTTATCGTTAAGCTACAGATCGAAATATTGTAAAATAGAGATGTGTTTCTCCAACGATTTCCACTGAGGCCTGGTCAACCTTCCAGGTTTGAATGTTATTACATTTACTCTACAAATTGCGGGACACGAGGGAGTTGAACCCTTAACCTCCGGCGGAATATGCCGGTATTCACACCATTCCGCTTTATGCGAACTATGAACTACTGTCCCAATTTAAACTATGTCAAAGAACACCTTTTTAAGGTCAGTTGGCCGATAAGGAATCGAACCCTATCCCAGAGAGTCAGAGTCTCTTGTACTACCGTTATACTACCGGCCAATATGTACCCCTGGTAGGAATCGAACCTACGCATGCCCAGGTTGTAAACCAAGAGCTCTAAACCACTGAGCTACAGAGGCGTGGTGGAACTTTTTAAAGAAAACTCCTCAAAACTTACGTGCGGAACCATGGGAGATCGAATCCCACTGATTGTACTTCGTGACAGGAAGACGGCCACACCCTGCAGCCCCTGATTCCGTATTTGGATTTTTAAGAAAGCCCTAAAACTCTTTTGCACCAACGACGAGATTTAAACTCGCGATCTTCGGAGTGACAATCCGACATCCACTTCTGGCTGGACCACGCTGGTATAAAACAAAAAAGGCATAAAGTTTTTCACCTTATGCCTTCTTCAGTATTTTTAGTTCGTTTTAACTTGCTTCAACATCGAAACTAAAAGGTACAGAGAAGGCATGACCATGCGGCTGATCCTGACGATCCGCTACCGGTACCACTTGCGCTGCTCTTTGTATGTTTATAACCTTTTTCATTTCTATGTTTTTAAATAGTGTGCGTTTTGTTTTTCGCTATTAGAATACAAATATAGCGCCCTTTCCCCGAACAAAAAAATTTATTTTCTATTTTCTCTAAAATACTCCAGATTGTACCTGCTTCACGAACTCGGCCACCTTGTCCTTGTCTATAGCCTTGTTGCCGATGAACTCGAAAGCGCCGCGCCACTCTGTGCCAGAGCCGTAATCCTCCTTCTTTACAAATATCCTGCTCATGTAGCAGTAGGTCTCCACGTTGTCAACCAGGGCGAACAGCTGGTCATATTTGAAATAACCGTTATACTTGGCCTTGTACGGCTTGGTCACGACGTTGTCCGTCTTGCCGGTGCCGTGCAGCACCTTGGTGACCGCCGTGCTGCCGTACGAAGGCGGCAGGGTTGAGAACAGGGTGACTATATCTATAATAAGCTCCCTGTCGGTAGATGTGACCGGCTTGCGGTCGAACACCAGCTCCTTGAGGAAGGCCATGAGCGAGTCGAAGTCCTTCAACAGATCGTGCTTCGACACATATTTGTCCTTCAGCAATTCGCTCTCGTACCTGTCCATGTCCGCCTTGGGCAGCTGCATAGAGTTTGCCCACACCCTGTAATCTATCTCTTCCATAGCGTCGGCCGTAACACCCTGTAACTTGAAATCCCACCTGAACTCCTTGTCGCCGAGCTCCTTCGTCATGTAGTCGTAGTACTGCTGCTTGGTCTCGAAGTGTGCAACCGTCAGGTACTCGTACCTCGGGCTGTCGTCTACGAAGTACCTGCGCTTCTTCTCCACGCTGGCAATCGCCTTTGGGTGGTTCAAAAATGTAGCCTTCCTAACCTCGTAGTAAATACCGTCGACCGTGAAGTTGTACTTGCGGTCGACTGCAATCTCCGTCTGCGTGTCCCAGAAGTAGTCGAGCCTCGCATGCCACTGACGCTTCAGATTCACCGCGCCAGGCCACAATCCGAATACCTGCTCGTCCTTGACCAGCACTTCTGCGCCGTACTTGTCTGCCACATACACGACAATGCCATTGCCGGTATCGAAAACGCTGCTAACGAAGTAGTTCATGTTCTTGTGGAAGTGGACCGTCTCGGCATTAGCCTTGAACTTGTCGCCCGGTAGGATGAATTTCTTAAACATATTTATTTTTATATCTTTGAAGTTGCCTGTCCCTGAACAGTTCCCTTATCTCGAGCCAGTCCTCCTCGGGCACGAAGCCGAACTTGTCGTCTATGCCGACGCTGAAGTACAGCTTGCTCTCGAAATCCGCGTACGGAGTGGAACCACACTCGGGGTTTTCATTTATATAATCGAAATTAATGCCTTTTCCCCGGAAGAACTCGGAATATTCCCTGTTCACCTCCGGAAGGGAGCACGACCACATTATCAGGCAGACCTCCGGGTCCTCCGTCAGCAGCCTCAGCACCACTTCGGCGTGCTCGTAGAAAGTGGTGCTGAGGCCCGTCGTCCAGGTCGGCAGGACGACCGTCTCGTGCAGGTCTACCGCGACGTATATTTTGGTCCAGCCCTTCTTGCGCTTCTCCTTCAGCAGCTCAAACTGCTTCTCAAACTGCTGTACTATCCTGTTCATCGAGTTTGTTTTTTATCTTGCCGTCACGTATTGCGGTTGAGGAGGTGCCGTCGTCTACATAGGATTCGTTCACGACAACCAGCGACCCGTACATGCCTACCTCAGGCTTTACCTCCACGCCGTCCCTCCTCAGCACGAGGAACCCGAAGCGTCCCTGGTACCTACACCTGATCACGCCGATGGCTAACTTAATAGCGTCCGCGGCGTGATCCCTCACGTCCGTGTCATATATCCTGTTTATGGTGTCAGACCCTATGACGAACACAAAGTGTTTATCGTCCGCCACGTTTTCCAACAGCGTTTCGAAGTTGTCGTAGAACAACGCCTTCTTGCATATCAGGACGTCGTAGCCGTGGTCGTTTATTGTCTTGACGCGCCGCATCAGGTCTTCCGTATCGATGTGCGGCTTATCGTACCTTGAAGTTGAGATCATGAAGAGCGGCTCGGCACCGGTTTCTTTCACTGCAACCTGTATCATCTCAACGTGCTTGTGGTGCAGCGGGTTGAAAGAGCCCTTCTCTATGACGAAGTTTGTGGTCCGCCTCATAATGTCCTCGAGCCTTACGAACTTGCCGCCGCTTACGCAAACGAAGTAGTCCTGCCAGTCGGCCTCCATCGAGTTCATGACCAACTCGGTGTTCATCTCGAGGTGCAGGCCGATTATATTGGTGTAAGCCATATCGAGCTTGCCAATACCCCGTGTATTTATGATTTTCAAACCGTTACACAGGTATGAATATAATATCTGTACGCCAATCTTGCCGAATTCCGCGAGCACGTCCTCCCTCGACTTCAGGTAGGTGTCCTTAGACAGCGTGAAGTGCATGAATTTCGCGTGAAGCATATCCTTGTGGTAGAACATGAACCAGCCGTGTGTCACCTTGTCCTTGTTCCCGTCGCTCATCTGCACGGACGCCGCGAGGAAGAAGTTGTTTTCATCGCTAAGCCTGTCGACCGCATACTGCTCTACAGCCAGCATAAAGTCGAGCGATACGGAACGCTCGTAGGCGTGGCCGGTGAAAAGCTCCTCCTGTATCTCCTTAGAGTAGGGCTGCATCGCATTGTATATGGTTCCGGAAGCGCCGGGAACCAGCATTAGGGCGTTGGTAATGGCAGCGCCACAACCGCATTCTATTATTGTGCCCTTCAGGCTCGACTTGTGAATATCGGCTATCAAACTTTCTATTATAGTCTTTTCAACCATCTTTTATTATTATACGTCAAAAGTAAACGAAATTTCCTGGAATAAAAAAGCGAATTACACATTAAAATTTTTATGCATGAGATATTTCGCATTTAAAAATGCCAAAACGGTACAAACGCATTAGAGCTCCGTGATCGACCTGTAATAGATTTCTTGCAGATATATCAGATCCAGAATTACAGGTCGATCACGGAGCTCTAATGCGACGGTAGGAATATCACGAACGAATATACGTATTATAGCAGACCGTAGCATCACATTTTTTCTGGAACTTTCTATTATAATAGTATACAATATATCCGTATATAGTGCGCGGATTTCACAGCGCTAACACATTATTGAAAATAAATATGTGTAACTGATTGGGACGATCCCGCCTAAAACCTTATGATGTGCAGCTCCTTGCCGGCCTCCTTCGCCTTGGCGATTGAGTCCCCAGTACCCGGCGAGCCGTTCCAGAAGGCGACGATCACATCCGAGTTGTTCACTATGTCCGAGTTCCTCATAAAGCCAGCCACCCTGGGATATGCGTCCCAGTCGGCGAGGAACTCGACGAGAGGTATGTCGTTGTTCTTCGCAAGCTTCGCGGCGAGCTTGTCCGCGCCCCTGGCTCCTCCGGAAACGATCTCCGTGATCACCCAGCCGTTCTTCTCCATCAAATCTGAGATCGTGTCCCTCATCAAACTGTAACTGTTAAAATCTCTCGAACCTATTATCCCAAGCCGTATATTCTTCATTACGTCGAAGGTATTTAAAAAAGAAACAATGGCATTAAGAAAGCCCGGACATTCCAAGCCAGTCATATCGAACTTCAACGCGAACGCAGAGTACAACCCTAAGATAAACAACTACTTAGGCAAGATCGACTACCCGACGAACTTCGAACTCAAGCCTATATCTCTGGAGATGATAGACCAGCACGTGTACAGGGAGTTCAACAAAAGGTTCAGGGTGAGGGACAAGTACATGCCGCTCATATCGTCGGACGCCGAGATCCCATCGCTACACAACCAGAACTTCGAGCAGTACGACCCGGACAAGCAGTTCTTGAACGGCCCGTACTTCGTGTACACGAGGTCCAGCACAAAGCCGATGTTCAGGACCGCGCAGAACACCAAGAAGGTCATCTACGCCATACCGAAGATGAAGGCGCAGGGCATCGTCATCGAGGAGTGGATCGCCTTCCCGCCGATCGTTCACGAGCTCGTTTACGAGTTCAAGTTCATAACCGTGTTCAGGGAGTCCGCCAACGAGATGCAGCAGCACTTCGCGGAGTACTTCAAGAACAAGAGGAACGTCATAGTCGTCGCCGGCGAGAGGTTCTCGGTCGGCGCCGAAGACTCGAGTCAGTTCGGGACCCTCGAGATCATCAACAGGGACGACGACGAGCAGATGCACTACTACGTGTTCACTTTCAACATGAAGCTATACGGCTGGACGAGGTCCGACGATGTACAGAAGAGGGAGAGGCCAAACACGGTCACGCTCGACATAAACATAAAGGAAACCACCTCGGACGGCAAGTGCAACATAGGCACCCAGATCACCACCGTGGACAGATATGAGCTGCAGATTCCTAATTCGCCGACGCACCCACTTTAAGAATTTATCTTTACATTTGTGAAAATTTCTGAAGATGTTTTAGGAGATCGAATAATTTAATTGGTAGTATTTAAAATTAAAATGCTTAACCAAGATATAAATTTATTACCTATTAAAACAAGAATAGATGTAATTTGTGATTACTGTTTTAAGTCTTTTGATAGAACTATAAGAAATATTAAAAAAACAAGAAAAAATAACGATAATCAAGATTTATGTAAAAATTGTTCTTGTAAAAAATATGCTAATAAAAAACCACAATGTTCTCCTGAATATTGGACTGATAAAAAAAAATTAGAAAATGGTGAAAAAATAAAAAATAGTCCAAAATATATTGCTGGAATAAAAAATATAGATATTAAAGGAGAAAAAAATCACATGTATGGTAAAAAACATACTACTGATACATTATCAAAAATGTCTAAAAGTAGAACTGGTAAATTAGGAGAAAATGCAACTGCTTGGAAAGGCGGTAAACAATCTTTAAATTCACGTTTAAAAAAATTATTAAGAACACGTTTTAATTGGTATAAAAAAATTTTTGAAAGAGATAATTATACTTGTCAAAAATGCAATATAAGAGGTGGCAGATTAGACGCTCATCACATTAAAAAATTTTCATTGATTATCAAGGAATTATTAATTAATCATAAATTTTTAAATGATGAAGATAAACTTGAATGGTTAATTGAACAACCTGAAATAAAAGATTTAGAATTAATAAACGGGATTACTCTTTGCAGAGCATGTCATAAATTAGAACATTCTAATTGGGGTAGTCATAATTAATATGAATATGCAAAATAATTTAGCAATAAGGATGAAGAAGTACGAGGGTATCACCAGGATCTCCGTACCCGACCAGAGCTACATACTCATGAGGATCGACGGCAACGCCTTCCACACGTACACGAAAAAGCTCAAGAGGCCGTTCGACGACGGGTTGATAGAGGACATGAACGGGACAGCCGCCCACCTCGTGGAGAAGGTGCAGAACTGCATATTCGCGTACGTCCAGTCTGACGAGATCTCCCTGCTGATAAGGGTCCGTGACTACCTCACGTCGCCATGGTTCGACAACGACGTCCAGAAGATGGTGTCGGTTACCGCGTCCCTCGCGACGAGCAAGTTCAACCACCTGAGAATCGTAAGGGCTTGGAACGATGGGTGCCTGTTGAACATGGAGAGATTCGTCATGGCCGAGTTCGACGCGAGGGTGTGGACCCTACCTAACCGGCAGGAGGTGTTCAACTACTTCCTGTGGAGGCAGAAGGACGCTCGCAGGAACGCGATAAGCGCGGCGGCGCAGAGCGTGTTCTCCGCGAAGGAGCTTCACGGCGTGTCATCCGCCGCAAAGATAGAGATGCTGGCCAGCAAGGGTATCGACTGGGAGGACTACCACTACGGCAAGAAGAACGGCCGGCTCGTGGAGAAGGTCACGTACATAAACGGCAGGCCAGGCAGAATATTGGACTTCGTCGACCACAAGGGCTACTTCCACTATGACTCTGGCGAATTCCCAGACGGTTTCTCCCATAGACTACTGGGCACAGATGTAGTAAGGAGCAAATACGATGTCGTAAAGACGCCAGTCTTTTCAGATGAAAAGGAGTTCATAAACGGCAGGATACCGAAGGAGGAACTATGAGACGGAAAAGCGCAATAAACGACACCTTGTTCTACTGCTCGCTATTGATAGAACTCGTGGCGGCGATCGCAACGGCCGCGTTCTTCATAATAAGGAGCCACATGATCATAAAATGAAACACTACGACTCCATAGACTACTACGGCGACCACTTCGGCATACCCACGATCGCCTTCGACAAGCTCGACGGCTCGAACATCCGCGCGGAGTTCACGAGGAAGCGCGGCTTCTACAAGTTCGGCTCAAGGAACGTGCTGATCGACGGCAGCCACGAGCAGTTCGGCTTCGCCATAGACCTGTTCCTAAACAAGTACAACGAAGGCCTGTCGAGGATATTCACGTCCAAGGATTACAGAGATATACAATCATTTGTGTGTTTCGCCGAACTGATAGGTAAGAAGTCTGCGTTCGGCCAGCACGAATTTGGCAATGACGAGTTCGATATTGTGTTATTCGATGTGGACCAGTACAAGAAGGGGTTTGTCCAGCCCAGGGAATTCGTCAAGAGATTCCAGCTGCTCGGCATACCGAAGATCGTGCACGACGGCAACCTGAACATGGAGTTCGTGAACGAGGTGAAGCAGAATGTTTACGGATTGCAGGAAGGCGTAATTTGCAAGAGTGTCATTAGCACTAAAAAGGGTTCCGATAGATTGCACTACAGCAAGATCAAGACGAACGACTGGTTCGCGAGATTGAGGGGGAAGGACCCGGAGCTGTACGAACTCGAACTGAAACAATCAAAAGGAAAATGATGAAGTGGAGTGCCGACAAATGGATATTCAACATGGCGTTCCTGATAGCCCTGGTGGTGTTGACAATGCTAAAGCTTGCCGGCTACGGCATACCCGTCGTATGGGTGCTATCACCGATTTGGATCATGATATTGTTCGCAGTGCTGTGCACAATCGCATTAATTATACTACTTAAATAGGTAAATGAGAGAATACAGCTTCAGAATTAAATTTGCACAGCTTGCCGCAGCGTTAATGCTCCTCAAGCTGCTCGGGATCATAAGCATATCTTGGACTTGGGTGTTCTCACCTATATGGATTCCCTTTATTATTGGATGCATCGGCAATTCAATACTGTACATCATGAACAAGTACGATTAGTCCGTCTTCCACGTGAGCTTCGACACGGAATTCATCCTCTTGAACAGGTAGCACCTGCATATCTCTATGCTCGGCGGCTCGACCTGGTACACCTCGAGATCCTTCGACGGCATCTTCCTTATGAACTCCTTATACTCCTGCTGCGTCACGAGCTCCTTCGAGAACTGCTTGTGCTCCTTCAGCAGCTTCTGCTTGTTTTCCGGGTACTTCCTGTAGTACTGCTCCTCTATGAACTTCATCACCTTGTTGTCGGTGTTGGTGAGGATCTGCTGAACCTCGGACATGTCGTAGTGTAGGTTGAATCCGAATATCCTGTCGAACTCCTTGTTCACGACGAGCACCATTGGGTTTGGATCGTGTATGCCACGAGGGGACTGGTAGTTGAAGCTTATCAGGTTGAACTGCTTGAGCGTACCGGGGGAGGTCGTCTTCATGTTGAAGAAGTCCTGCGGCTTGAAATTTGGCATTGCTTTATTCTTTAAATAACCTCGAGCCGCTTAATGAGGTTCTGGAGGTACAAGACCCTCGTCTTGAGGCCGGGCAGCAGCATCTTGGCAGACTTGCAAAGCTTAACGTCACAGCTGGCCGGCCTGTAGAAGGTCACCTGCTTGCCGTCCTCGGTGTAGAGCTGATTGTAAGAGGCGACTACCATATCCTTCTCTTCGTCGTATGATATTTCTATTATCTCGTGCACGCCCTTGTTCGCCGCCGTCACGACGTCGCCGACGGTAACAAGGAAGGGGTTGTACTTCAGGTCAAATATCTTGCTATTCATAGTACTTAGGCCACCTCTGCCAGAATTTTTTTGTATCAATGTCCATGATAGTTAGAGGGCCTCCCTTGCCGCAACCAGTGTCGACGTTCCACACGCCGCCTGCATATATCGGCTCGGTGATCGGCGTCCTCGTGGGCAATATCAGGCCGCCGCCGAGCTTATCATCCTTGTCCCAGTATATCGTGGGCGTGTGCCCTATGAACACCTCGTAGAACTTGTCGAAGAACCTCAGCACCTCCCTCTTACCCAGGCAGAGCATAGCCTCGTTCACAAGTTCCCTGTCCCAAGCCAGAGAAATGGCAGACTGCTGCGCTATCGGTAAATTCCTGTCGAAGCCGCCGTGGACGAAGCACTTGTTGTTGATCACCGAGAACGGCACCTGCTTGTCGAAGAAGCTGATGTGCGCCTTCTTGTTCGCCCAGTTCCTGCGCTTGTACGAGGCGTGTGTCTCGTCGCCTCCCTGGTTCCACCAGTGGGACTCTATGTGGCCAGTCTTAAGGAAGCTCTTGAACCAAATATCGTGGTTGCCCTGTATCAGCACCTTGTTCTTGATCTTCATGAGCTCCTCCACGACGAGGTAGACGTCCGGGCCCCTGTCTGCTATATCGCCTACGCTAATCAGCGTGTCTTTATCGTAATCAAAACTAACATCCTGGAGCAGATCCACGAGGGGCTTGTGCCAACCGTGTATGTCTCCGACTACAAAAGTTCTATCCATTAGCGAATCTCTCAGACTATTTAAAGGATAAATTTAACAGATTATAATGGCAGCGAACCAAAACAAAAAGAAAAAGACGCCAATCCCAGAATCGGAAAAGGCGTCCTTCAATTACGTTCCAAAAGTAACAGTTAACAACGACATGAAGCACTACGGCGAGATGCCGCTCAGGACCTACGAGTTCCTCAGGAACAAGTTAGTAGGAATTGGATAGCTCGTCTACCCCCTTCCTGAGCTCCGCAGGCTTATTGCCCACCACCTTGTTCACGAGCTGACCTCCGCCGTAAAACAGGAAGGTCGGCAGGGACTTCACACCCAACTCATTGGAGACGAACTCCATGTTCTTGTCCGCATCTATCTCGGCGAAGCCCACGTTGCTGTACTGCGAGGCAAGCCTTGCGTACTCCGGGTGGATAGCCTTGCAGGCCCCGCACCAGGTGGCTGTCACCTTGACAACAAAAGTATCTTTTCGAGGATTAAGTTCCTCAGCGCTAATTTCCCTTACCATTATATATTCTTTCTATTTTAAATAGCTTGTAAGGCAGCAGACCGTTGTAATCCTCTTTCATAACGCAGTGTTTTTCGCACCAAGTCGTAGTCCTCCTGTCGAGTATCTTGTCAAGCCTCGGGCCGAAGTTGACAAATATGTTCGCCGGTATCATTCTGCATATAAGCTGTAGACGTTCGCAGAACTCCGCGTCATCGTACTGCATCTCCTTGTCCATGAGCTCGCTCATCTTGTCGGATATGATGTCCATATCCCAGTCGCTCGAGTAGACGATCTCTGACTCGGCTATTAGCTCGGCCATGGTCATATCGACCACCTTCTGCTTGATCTGCGTCAGCTTGAAGGAGTCATCGATTCTATCCTCCTGTATCAGGAAGTCGAAGAACTTGTGGTACAGTTCTGCCGGGAGCTTCTTTATCTTGTCCGGCTCGTTCAAGCACGACTCCAGCCAAGGGATCTCGTAATCCATGTTTAGAACTATCATTTATAAATTGTGGTTTACATTTCGTAATCGGCGAGCCCGTTCTTTATCAGATCGGCTGCGCCATTTATCATAAAGTTATCGGCAAGAAGCTTCGCTGGTATCCCCTTCAGTTTCGTGTACTTCTTGTAGTGGGCGACTATCTGGTCTTGCATGAATATCCAGTTCTCCAGGTTCCTCTCCGCCATAACCGGGTTGTGAACGTACTCCCAGCCTCTCGCGAAGTGGAGCAGGTGGTATGCCCTTGGGGCGACGTACCTAACGCTGCCGGTGACGGCAATCAAAGATGCGCAGGAACAGGCTGTGCTCGTGACGTAAGTGTTTACAGTGATTTCGTTTTTAATCGCGTCCTCAATGTGCGCTATGAGATCCAGGCCGTACTGGACCATGCCGCCTGACGACGATATGTAGATGTGCAGCTCGCCCTTTTCCACCTTGCCCTTCTGCTTTTGAACCGCGTTTATGAACGGGACTATTATGTTCTTCGGCAGCGTCTCGTCTATGCCGCCGTATATATAGAAGCTGTTGTTCTCGTAAAAATTTAAACTGTCGTCTGACGCCTTAACCGCATGTTTGCCCATTAAAAAATTTAAGTTAAAAACAATTCCATCTCATCTAACTCCCAATTGTCCAAATAAGAGAGTTGTCTCAATACGTGCGGCCAGTCCGTCGCGCTCTGCGTACCGAAGTGAAAGTGCTTGCCGCCGAAAACGTCCACGCCGTGCTTAAGCCGGTCGTCGACAATGTAGTCCCCAACGAGCAAGTTCTTGTCGTGGGAGAGTATGAGCTTCTTGGTTGCGTTCTCGCCGAGGTGCATCTGGACCCACACCCTCTTGTCGGTGTAAGACTCCGGCAGGTCCCACATAGGGGTCGACAGTATGTAAACGTCGTACCACTTGCACAGCTTGTCAAAAGCCTGCTTGGCGTGCTTTACCGGCTCGAGGTCTAAAAATATGTGGCGGGCCCTGCTCTGAACCAAGTAGTCCAACAGCTTGCCGCTCGCGTGGCTTCCCTTTTCCTGCTTGAGCATCTCAGGGAACAGTTCCATTATCTTCTTGTCGAAATCCGCAAGAACACCATCCATGTCTACGTATATCCTCTTCCTCCTTACGATCTTACTCTTCTTGTCAAATGTTGCCATGTGCTTGCTTATAAAACGAAAGTATTGTTTTTACTTTACAGTTATGAATTCGTACGGTATCGCGTCAGCCAGCCATACACCGTTCTTGGACCGGTAGAACTTGAAGTTCTTTGCGTGCATCTGCATCGCGTCGATGACAAGTATGACGGACTTGCCCTTCCTGCGGTCGGCCACCAGCTTGGCTGTGTCCACGTCCTCCGAAAGGTGCACGTGCAACCTGTTCATCTTCTGCAGGCCGCCCTTCCTTATCGCCGGCAGGAACTCCTCCTTCGTGCCGTGGTAGAGCGTGTGCGGAGGCCTCAACTTCTCGAGTTCGACATCCACGTCGACTGAATGCCCCTGCACCGCCCTTATTCGGAGTCCTGAGGCGTCAAATTCGTAACGTTTCTTCTCGTTATCGCTAACTATAGCCCTCAGCTCGTCGGGCGAGAAATGGGCTCCTAATGCGCTCACGTCAGCCCAGCCGTTCTTGTCCAGGGTGATGCCTATCTTTTCCGGCTGGTGGCGGAGGACGAGCGCCAAGAATTTGCTTTTGTCTTTCAGTGCCTTATCCATATATTGTAGGTGTTATTATCAATCTCCTCTTTAAACCTTCATACATGTCGTCCGTTATGTGGAGCCTCTGCAGCCAGTTCTTGAAGTACTGCGTTAACTCAGCGGATCGCTCATGAGTGTCCTGGTGGTACAACTGGAAGTCCTTGTAGTTCTGCACCTTGTCGGCGAACAACATTTTGTTCACGGCGTGCATAGGACTTGTCCTGATCTCGCTCACGTCGGCTATCATGCGCCTGGACAGGTACTCATTGGCCACAGATCTGTACTCCATGGCCGCCATGGCCACCTCGTGGTTAAGCTTCCAGCCTCCGATGCCTGAGTTCAACAGATCCTTCAATGCGTCATCAGTCTGGAACAGCGGATGCAACACGTAAGCCCTCTTGGCCACTTCGTCCTCTGGGAAAATCCACTCTAAGATGGCGAGACCCTCGTCAATGTGGTTCATGAATGGGACGCCTGACCTCTTCGCCTTGCCGTAGCCGTAATACTTCCTTATGTGTATGTATTCCATAAACGGACACAGCTCGGCCTCCCTGAAGTCCACGTGGAACTTGGTCAAGAATTCCCTTAACTGACACTCGTCGCCTATCAGTACCCTCTTGTCTATGTGTGGTATCAGATTCTTGTAGACTCCCTTGCCGCGATGCTGCTCGAACACGTAGTAAGAAACGTACTCCTCATTAACATCATGGAAATATGCAATCGCGTACTCACCCATGTTAGTTATGGAGGACAGGTGTATATTAAACCGAAGAAGCTGCAGAGCTCTATTCTTATAGTACTCCACAGCCTCATCGAACGTTCTCGCGTTCATGTTAAATCTATTTTCCATTCGGGTCGTTTGTTTTCTTTTCTGCTATCAGTCTGTCGTAGTATTCTCTCTCCCTCGTCTGTAGCACGTCGTTTATGCAAGCTATCAGATCGTTCATATCCGTCAAGCAAGTGTCGTATATCACCTGAGTACCCCAGCCCTGCTCCTTGATGTATGAATGGCCGCCGGCGGCGTTATTTACCCTGTAGATCGGCTCGTAGTCACCACAAGGTATCTCCTTGACGGGAGACAAGAAAGGAAGCGGTATCGTGAATTCGCCCAGGTCATCGTATGTGACGTATGCAACGTATGCGTCCAGTGGGGGAGTCGACCATACCGTGCCTATCATCTTTTTGACTTTCAGTGGTACATTACAACTCTCGAACTCCTCGTCGGAACACAGACAAGCCAAAACCTTATCTCCCTTTTGAAAACGCATTCTTTATCTGTTTAAGCTCAGTGTCCAAAGACTCGTCATAGTGGAAGACGTGACCGCAGTAGCCGCACTTGATCGTCTCGCCGGTAACCTCCTCGATAGGCTTTATGTCCTTGACCTCCTCCGCGGTGGCGTTCTTGCTGCAGCTGCCGCAGACGCAGCGGCTCATCTTCTCACACTTCGGGCAGAAAAAACCTCCTGTCATTTCTTATAGAATTGAGCGAGTTTAACAAGTTTGACGAGCTCTGTCGTCGGTATTGCGTCCTTGTACCACATCAGGTAGTATGGCGCCAGCGAATTGGTTATCATGCCGTTCTCAAGCAGATAATCCTTGTTGCTCGACCTCGTGCCGTCTGGCGCTTGGTGAACGCCCTTGAAGGCATTGCCTTGGCGGAAACTGCCGTGGTCCTCGAGATCGGAATAGTTGGAAGTCCCCTCCAGCGCCCTCTCGAGAGCCATCTTCACCAGCGTGTAGGCTGGTCCCTGGTCCGGCACCTCGCTCTTCAGCTTCGGATCCGGCTCTATGTACAATAGATAATTGCTGTTGTCTTCCCTGTGCATTACATGTTTCTTTTTGAAGCGACCTGCTGTACCTTGCCGTAGGCAATCTCAAGCTGCAGAACTTTTTCCATCTCCGACTCCGGTATTACGTCCCTGTACCAGAGCAGGTAGTATGGCGCCAACGAGTTGGTTATCATGCCGTTGATGAGGAGGTAATCGCAGTTGGTTGAACGGGCACCGTCCGCGGCGGTAAACACCCCTAAATAGGCATCGCCTGAGTCAAAAGTCCCTTTATCCTTCGGATCCGAATATTTGGAGGTCCCCTCCTTCGCGTCGGCAAGAGCCATGTACATCAGCTTCACGATCTCGTCGTTGAATGGCTTCTCCCTCTTGTCCTTCTTATCGAACTCAAGGTACAAAAGATATTTGCTATCGTCTACTCTATTCATTTATTATTTGTTTTACCACGACAAGGCCTATGGTCACCGGTATGTCGTTCACCAGGTCTCCGACTGGCTCCTGCAGTATCATCACCGGGGTCTTCATATAGTTGAACATCGCCGCCTCGAGGTTCTCAATCTTACGAGCGTCCGCCTCCCACTTGTGGTCGCCGTGCCGGAAGCCGGCTATGCCGTAAAACACGTTGAATGGGGCGTTCGGCAGCGTTATGACGAACTTGTCGAAGTTTATGTTCTCCACGACGCTCGCCGCAATCTTCCTCGCGTCGTTGAATTCGTTGTGTTCGAGGACCTCGGTGCATATAACATTTACCCTCTCATTCGGCATGGTCACCTTGTAGTAGTCGAAGAACTCGTCAAGAGACTCGAATACCTCAACGAAGTCGACCCAACCACGAGACTTAACCGCAGCCTTGATTCTCTCCCTGGCATCCAAATCCCTCTCAATGGCATAGTACTTCTTGCCGGCCTCCCCTATCTTGGTGGCGTAGGCCTTTATGTACTTGAAGTCGATACCTGAACCTATGTCAACTATCGGAAGCGACAGGTCGACTTTCGTCTTTACCCATGCGATCCTCATCTCGTGAGTGTCACCGAAGTTGAACTCAAACTTCCACTTGAGTGACTTATCCAGTTCCGGCTTGATAAGGTTGAATCTGTTCTCGGAACGAGCCATCCTTACCTTGAGGAGGTACTTGACGAAGTACGGGACGTCCAAGATGTTGGAGATGCGAACGTACTTGTTGACCAGCTCGTCCGTGACGTAAGTGTAGTCGTCAGAGTTGAGCGTTGCGAATATGGCGAACAAATTAACTATGAGCAGCATCTTCCTCACCGTCATCGGTTCATTTGCGGAGAACGTGGTCCTGTGGTTGTCCTTAGTTATTTCTTCTGTAGCGAAGTTCACTTCGTAGAAGTAGCGCTTGAATATGTCGATCGTCTTGTACTGCGTCTCAATAAGGTTGACGAACACGGAAACGACACATGGCTCGTCGTATTCGCTGTCCTTGTCCCTCGCGTCACGCAGCAGCTCCTGTATGGCATCACTAACGAAGCGGGCGTTGTTGTACTTGCTCGCGTTGAGGTGCTCGAACTGCTCGTCCGGGTGCCTCTTGTATGACACGTTGTCGCTGGCGTCCTTGAACACTATGCAATAGGAACTGTTGCTGGTCACGCCGTTCTCAACCGGGAAGTACCCGAAAAGCATGCCATTCCTCAGGTCCTTCATAACCATGCCGGATGACGGGTTCTTCTGCAGCACCCACCCGAGGTTCCTGTTGCTTGTGTCTATTCTCAAAAAAGCCATATTTATATTTTTGCGGTCCTGTAGAGGTTTATTTCCTTGTCCACAGATACCATTATTGGGAAATCGTTAAACAAATTCTCGAGGGCTGTGGTAAACGAATCGCCATAGAGTATGCACCTGTCGAGCACGTCCTGCGCTATTTCCTTCCTCTCGACCAAGTAGTCCTGGTTCTCGGGGTCGGACTTATTTATTTGGTCGTGATTGTAGTCGTTCGCCGCCTTGAACGCCTCAAAGTGAATGAATTCTACATCCAGCGGATGCACCTCAGTGACCACGACCTTACCCTTGACGATCTCGAACCGTACCTCGCAAAAGTTTACGTTGGTGCTTATCATCTTCAGTTCCATCGCCGTGAACTCGTTCTTCACGATCCCGGTTGGGTTGTTTATCAACTCAAATATCACTTTCTTGCTGTCCTTCTTCTTCTTCGCGTAAAACCTTAGTTCCATAGTTGCTTTTTGGATTACAAATATAGATTCCATTCCCCGAAGCTAATGATAAATATCCATTATGCGGCGGGGCAATTCGTAAATGTCCGTGATCCTATAAGGATCAACGTTGTACTGCCTGTTGTGCACGCAGTCCATCAGGAAGGTTGGTATCCCAGCAGCGTTTAGTTCCTGAAAGTTTTTTATGTGGTCGTCGATGTAGTAATCGAGCTTCATCTCCCTGCAGGCGTCAATCTTAGAACTCTCGACGTGTATGACCGGCATGCACGGAAACTGGTTTCTCTCAATCCAGGTTCTGGTTATTTCTGGATCGAAATGCCTTCTCGATATGTAACACGCCGGCGTGAATGGCAACAGCTTCGGATCGAATTTTGGTTTCAGGTCAAGCCAGAATTCTGGCGGCGCATCATCGAGTATCTTCTGCGTATCGTACGAGAAGTAGAAGTTGGACACGTTCATGAAGTCCTTGCCAGTCAGCTTCGAATAGCCGCTGAGGAAGTCCACGCACACCTCGTCGAGATCGATGCCTATCCTGAAGTTCTTCTTATAAAAATTTACCATTTATTCTAAGTCTTTTATGTTGATCTCAACCAAATTGCCTGAAACGTGTTCAAATTCGCCCTTTATAAAGAGCGTACCGTCACTCCTCTTCTCCATGTATTCTATGGTGCAGTCGAATGTGCGGTACTTAACCTTGTCGCCGATCGAGAACCTCTTTCGGTCCTTGATCCTCGTTAATGAGATGACCTTCAGATCGCCGCTCGGCAGCATCTGGCCCTGCGTCACCCTGAAGGCGTCGTCGAACTTGCTGATCTGCTCGTCGAACCACGGGGCGAAGCCCTTAGGCATCCGGCTGTTGTAAGCCTCCGCCACCAGGTCCTCCATGTAAATCATGAGATCTTGGTTGTCCCTTAACAGTTCTGCCACCTTGGCCTTGTTGTAATTCATAGAATCGTTTATGTCATTAATAGCCTGAAAGGTTTTATCCAGTTCCTCGTGTTGTAAACTTTTTCGCCATACTTCTCGATGGCAAGCCGCTCGAGCTCCTGCCTGATCCAGCTGTCGCCCTCTATGTGAATTGCGGGTATGAAACCGCCTATATCATTAATAGTCGGATAAGGGTGCTTCTTGTGGTCGAACACCCTCTCGTCGAGCAAGAAGGATATGCCGGTCAGAGCGTTGTTCAACGACGGCTCGAAGAACTCGGAGTACTTGATGCCAAGCTCCTTAAGCTTCTCGATGTGCATCTGCATGGTGCCCACGTAGGGCTTGCGGCTGTAGTGATCGTAGCCCAGCGAGTTCGTGTCTCCACCGTTCAACAGTATGACGGTCTTGTGCGTCTTGCGCCAAGACTTGAAGTCTTCGTCCTGATCGAACGCCTCCGCGTACTCGTCCCTGGCGTGGCTCGCCTGTATGCCCGCCTGTATGCCGGACAGCTGGTATATCACCAGGTGAAACATCCTGTATTCTAATTCTTCCATAATCAATAACCGAAAAGGTCTTTTAGGTAATAGGCCAGGTGAATGGCTTTTGAATAAAGTATGCGCAGGTGGCGCTTTCTCATTAGGGTTCTTTTATACGAGCTGAAGCAAGATTTCATACAACGGCCTGTGCACCGGGCGTATCAAATCGGCGTTCTCTTTGGTTATAGTCAGCCACTGTATCTCGCCAATGTCGTCGCCGGCCTTGAACAACTCCTTCTCATCCTCCCTGATGTCTATTAAGTATATGGTTGTTGTTATTTTATGCGGGGAATTCTGGTAGCGCACGTCGTCAATGACCATGGAGCCGAAGTAGCCGAAGCGTTCTATCGAGACCTCGTAGCCGCCCTCTTCCTTCAACTCGCGCTGTGCGGCATGTTCATTCGTCTCGCCTGGGTCCCGGAAGCCGCCGAGGAACTGCCACAGCGCCTGACCGGGCTTCCTGCCGACCAGGATACAAACACCATTATCAGATCTCAAGCAAACCGGCAGCATGTCGACCGTTGCGAGCGACACCGGAAAGGGTATATATGGTATCTCTTTAAGCTTCGCTATTGCCCTTTCAAGAGTAAGGGCCCCTAAGAGGCCCAGTAACTCGATTATCTCGTTTTCTTTCTGGTTCATGTTCTTGTTTGTAGAGCTAAATTACGAACATTTCCCCGAAGAACACACAATTATATAAGATTTAATTTCGCCAGTATCAGCCTAACCTTCTCCCTGAGCTCATCGAGGGTGCCGTCGTTGATAATGTAGAAGTCGAAACCCTTGTAGTCGTCCAGGGCCGTCTCAGAGGCGTGGGTGTCGCCAGCATTGTCGGTGGCCGGTCTCTGAACCCTTATCACTATACCACCCCTGCTCTTAACGGCAGTGACCTCCTGCGGAAACCTGACGTCTGTCACCAGCCACTTCGGATACGTGTCGCCTGCGAACACGGACTTGCTGATCGGCGTGTAGTCCATGAACAGCGCGTTTATCCACGTGTTGGCGTGCAGATGGTTGTTGCAGGCGTTCGTGCCGAGCTTCTGCAAGAAGACCCGCCTCGTGACCGGCACCTTGAGGCCTAACGAGTCATAAGAGTTCCACTCGCTCGGCAAAGGCGTCGCCTTGTCCTTCTCGGTCTCCCACCCGTCTAACGGGACGCCTGTGAGGATCGAAGCGATCTGCTTCAGCTTGGCCGCGTAAGCCTTCTCAATATAAGTCTCTTTGCCTTTTTCTGCGAGTATCTCGTTTATTATACTCGCTACCGTGTTTTTCCCACTTCGCTTGCGTCCCGAGACGCCGATCAAATTGATATTGCTCATTATTTATTTCTTCTCCCTTATGTTGTAGTTGTTTTCGTCAATATCCTCGATAAAATACCCCGGCAAGTCCTTGAAGTGATCCTTATACTCCGCAAAAGAATCGTAGGAACACGGCTTGCACACCAGAGACGTGTTGTCGTCGGACATAGTGGTCACGTAGGTCTCGTGCCACACTTCCGTTTTGGTTATTTGTATATACATTACAGCGAATTTAAAGTTTTACTTCACAACCTCATATTGTAACAGCGTCCATCCCCACTTCTCATCGAACTCCAATGCTCCAACGCACATATTTCCAGTAACAATCATGCTGCCCTGCCTCCACAGCTTGACCTTGAAGTCCTTCCTGCCGTCGTTGACGGTGATGACCCAGTAGGTCTTGCCGTTCTTCGTCTTCGCCTCGGCTACCAGTACTATCTTGAAGTAGCAAGGCCTGCCGTCCTCGTACTCGCTGAGTGGGTAGAAGCCACCGGACTTCATCGACCTCGCGAAGGAGTTGAACTCGTCATCGGCGGAAACGGAGAAGCCGAGCAGCTCGAGTTCGGCCGTGATCGTGGCCTTCTGTATCCTCTTCTTCTTCGCCTCTTCGTCCTCCTTGGTGGCGACGTTGAGGAATGGGGTCAGCAGCTCGACGAGCCTCTTGCCCGGCTCGTCGGCGTACCTGGCGGACTCGACGAACTCCATGACCTTGTCCTCGCCGAAGGTCTCCTTCAGCTCGTCAGGCATCGTCTTCAGCTCTGCGGGATTCCTCTTCCTCGTGAACCACTTGTCGATCTTAGGCTCCTTATAGAGGTCCTTCAGCTTGATGATCAAGTCGCGGTCGACGTCGAACTCGTCGAAACATCCGAGATTTATCAGGTTCTGCAAAGCGGTGGCGTTTATCTTCTTGAACGGCTTCTGCAATATCTCGTCGATCGTCTTGCACTTGTACATCTCAAGCTTCATCAACTCATCTTGCACCGCATCGCCCATGCCCTTGATCAGCTTGTAGCCGAGCCTTATCGCCGAGTCAGTCTCCGCCTTGGTGTTGTACTCCGACTTCGATATGCTGAGCGGCAGTATTTCTATGCCGTTCTTCTTCGCGTCCTCAATCGTGTCCTGAATGTTCTCGACCTTGTCCTCCATATTGAGCATCGCCGCATAGAAGTACGCGGGGTAGTAAACCTTGAAGTAAAGCGTCTGCCAGGATATATAGGAGTATGTGACCGAGTGGCTTCGGTTGAACGAGTACCCTGCGAAGTCCCTCAGGTAGCTAAGGAAGTAGTCGGCGTTCTCCTTCGAGTAACCCTTCTCCTTCATCGCCGTCTCCACAGCCTCGAAGTACTTGGCAACGGTATAAAACTTAGGATTGTCAGGCTTCCACGCTATAGCCCTTCTGAAACTGTCAGACTCACCAAAATTCATGCCGGTCAGCTCGCACACCAGTTGCATCAGTTGCTCCTGGTACAAAAGGGTACCGTAGGTGGGCGACAGTATCTTGCGCATGAACTCGAAAGGGTACCTCTCCTTGTCCACCTCCGCGAGCTCCTCCTTGGTCAGTTTTATCTTGCCCTTGTCGATAGCCTTCCAGTAGCCGTACTTTGGAAGATACTTTTCCAACGGTCCAGGCCGGTTCATGGCGTTTATAGCCACTATATCCTCGAAGCTGTCAACCTTTGCGCCGTCCTGTATGAACCGACTGGTGAACATCTTCGACCTGTCCATCTGGAAGATGCCGAAGTTGTTGCCAGTCGCAAAGTAATCGAGCATCTTCTGGTCGTTGAGCGGCAGGTAGAATATCTTCTCCTTGAGGTCAACGCCAGTTACCCTCAGCACCTGGTTGCACCCCTCCTTCAACACGTTCAGCGTCTGAAGCCCAAGCACGTCAAGCTTGAGTATGCCGAGCTCCGATAGGTCCTTTGAGGAACCGTCCGCCTCGGAGAAGGCCGTTATCAAGTTGCCGCTGCCCCTCGTGACGGGCAAGAAGTTGTATATCGGCTCCGGCGTAACGACGATGCCACCAGCATGGGTGCCGAGATTGCGCATCTGCCCCTGCAGCTTGTCGGCGAGGATTATGGTGTCCTGGTTGTTGCTTATCCACTCCTGCACCTCGGAGTCCATTACCTTCGTCTTGAGCTCCTTGAAATACTTAACCATATCACCAGGACCAGGCTTCCACTTATTCACACCCTCCGCGGCTATCTCTGGAAACTTGTTTATCTTCTTCATCAACACGGTGTCAAGACCGGTCTCCTTCCTCAAGCCCCTGCTCATGTCCTGCAGCGCTGACTTTGGACCGTACTTGCCGAAGGTGGCCACGTTACAAACAGACTCCTGGCCGTAGGTGGCGACGAGGTACTCGAGAACCCTCTCCCTACCCCCCATCTCGCTGTCCCAGTCAATGTCGGCCATCGTCTTACGATTCGGATTCACGAACCTCTCGAACAACAGGTTGTGATCAAGCGGATTTAAACCGGTAATACCAAGTGCCCAAGAGACGACGGAGCCTGCCGCTGATCCTCTGCCCGCTCCCACGAAAATATCGTTCTCCTTCTCCCACTTGATGATGTCATGAACCATTAGCATGTAGTCCACCAGACCCATGTCCCTAAACACTTTCAACTCATACTCCGCCTGGTTCTCGATGGTGGTAATCTCCTCGGCAGAATACTTGCCTGGGAAATACTTGCGCTCTGTCTCAATGTTCTTAATCAACCCATTCCACGTCGCCTTCTCAATGTACTCCTCGGAGCTCATGCCCGACGTCTTGATCTTTGGCAAATGGTACTTACCGGTTTCGAATTCAAAACTAACCTTATCCGCGAAGTTCACCGAGTTCTCGAAACACTGCTCGATGAACTTCGTATCGTAATTGTAAGAGAATTTCTTGTTGAACTCGTAGTAGTCACTGACGTCGTGATAGTACAAGTGCCTGGCGTGTATCTGGAAGCCAACCTCACCCTCCTTCGCCTGCCGCTTGGAGTTTATGATAGCGTCCTGCAGCACGTTGTCCTCCTTCTCCACATAGTGCACGTCGCCGCCTATCAGTATCTTAGTACCGTACTTGTTGGCCATGTCTATTATGAACTGGTTGTTGCTGCGCTGGTCTATGCCGTATGTGGCCTTGTCGTTTAGCTCGTTGAACTGTATCTCCGCGTAGAAGTCGTCGCCGAACTCTCTCACGTACCTCTCGAACAGCGCCTCTGCGTCCTTCACGTTGCCCTGCGTTATGTAATTGTTTATCTTGCTCGCTATGCAAGACGATGTGGCCATGAGGCCCTTCTTGCGGCTGAACAGCAGGTCGAAGTCTATACGAGGCTTGTAGTAGTACCCGTCGGTGAACGACACGTACGTCATGTAGTTGAAGTTCTTGTACCCCTCCTTGTCCTTTATGTATATGGACTGGTGGTAGTCCTTGTCCTCGAACTCCCTGCCCTTGTTTGCGACACGAGCCTGCAAATCGTTACAAATGTAGAACTCAAGACCGAGTATCGGCTTGACACCGTGCTTCTTGCAGGTCTTGTAGTGATCGAACAAGCCAGAAGGTGAGCCGTGCTCCGTCGAGGCGAGTGCGGGGTGTCCGAACTCTTTCGCCTTTTTTACGATGCGCTCTGTGAGGCCTGCGCCGTCCAGGTTTGAATATGAAGAGTGGCAGTGAACCTGCACAAACTTCGGCTTTACTATTTCGCACATAAACTTATTATTTGTTGAAGACCCGTACGGTTCTTAATTATCTTAAGCAAGTCGGCCTTTTCGTCCATGAAGTATATCACATCCATAGAATTCTTAACGCCTTCGTTAATGTTGAAGTGTATCAAGTCGAGGTCCTCTATGCCAAGCTTGTGGGCTTCCTGCTTGAGGTTATTGCGATACAAAGTTATAGAGTTAGGGCGAGCCTCTGTGCTGAACAGCTCCTCCAACTTATCCTCCAGATCACGCTTGTAATTCATATATAATTCACCAACCTGGTTAACGAGATAATCAATGTTGGTGTAATCGAAATCGCTAATGTTAGTGGAGCCCTGGTTGAATATTACGTTCAAACAGCTACGGCACCAATGCGTGTTGCCATCTGAATACATCAGCGTATATGGCGGCTGAGCGTTGCAACTCTCGCAGAACTCGGTTGTGTCCGATATGAACAGCCGCTCGCTATCACCAAACCACTTGATCGTACGCTGCATTTAAAGTTTTATTACCGGTAAATAGAATATTTCAATGTGAGAATTCTCCATCGTAGGCAGCGCCATTATGTTCACATTGTCCCTGACATGCTTTGGTATCTGCTTCTTGAAGCGGCTGAGCTCCTTAGATATGTAAGCTTCCACCTCGCCTTCTGTCGCATGTTCGATTCTTAAGTGCGATACGCAAACCCAATAGATGATGTTATCCAGTTGTGTATAATCTGACATTAAACGTCCCTCTTTGTTATTTGAATTCGAATTTAGTAGATTCGTTCAATCAAGCGAAGTAATGAGACACAACATCTATCTCTTCAGAAACAAGGACGAGAACCAATACAAAATAGGGATAACCAAGAAGCCTGTCCAGGAGAGGATCGCACAGCTGCAGACCGGGAACCCGAACGAGATCATGTTCGTCGAGTCATTCGAGACGTCACACGGGTATAAAATGGAAAATGCCCTCCACAACCATTTCAGGATGAAGAGGACATCTGACAGCCACGAGTGGTTTGAACTCAGTGACGAAGACGTTAAAATGTTCTACTCAACATGCGAGAGGCTCGAGAGCAACCTCAGCTTCATACGCGAACACAACACGTACGTGAGTGGAGAACCGTTCTAAGCGTTAATTAGTTTTGCAAGCTTTTCAAAGAAGCCGCGCATCACTACGGAAAACTTGTAACGTAACTTTTTCATACATGGCAATTTAGTGTAGAACGAAGATGCGTGAATTACGCTTACGGGGCGCAATTTGCAGTAAGTTATTTTTATCCTCTTCCAAAAGCTTGGTAGTAACCATATTTCTCATTTGGTTTTACAAGTTCCCGAATGTCTTCCCTCTCCATGTAAAGAGGCGTTATCTTCAAACGGGTTATGCCCACGCCGGGCGCCGCCTCGATGTCGAGGTACTGAGCGTTGTAGTCAAAGAAGTCTTCGTCGAGCCCAAGCTCGTAGTCATCAGTATTGTGACCCATCAAACCCATAGCCTGTTCGATCACTTCCTGACTGTCGCTTGCTGTCCTGAATACCTGACACGAACCGTTTAATAATCTCGCTTTCATTACAATTTACCTATTATGTTATCAATCGCTTTCTCATAGACTTCCTTCACTTTTCGATACTCTGCTAAAGTAAGTGAATATCCCTGGGGATCAGAGACTTTACTGCCATTAGCCTTATCAAACCTCGCTTTTACGTGATCATAGACAATTTTGAGTTCCTGTAGAGTGACTTCTGCCATTTAATTATACTTTATGTTGTGGGTCAAGAAATAGTCAAGTAATACCTCACCGTTGCCTTTGGCATCGTTCATATATTTAAAAATTCATTATATTTATTATACTTTCTTTGAATAAAAATATTAGCATCTTGATATATCCAATTTAGAAATTTTTTTACTTGATTTCTTCCGGTAATTCCTAAATAATTTATATCATTTTTTTTATTTTTATTTTTTGAATTTATACCTAAAATTTTATTTACATATAATGAAAGCTCTTCAATAAAAGTTTTATTAGACACAATAGTAATACAACTATTATTTTTATTTTTTGTAATACACAAGCATCCGTCACCATCAAAATAACCTCTTACAAAATGTCTCATTAAATGTTCATCTAATAATGGTAATTTTATTAAAAATGTTTTATCTGGTGAACACCCACATAATAATAAATCTTTACACATTTTTTTAGAAGAAAAAGTGAATCTATATTGTTTTTTTCCTTTTTTAGAGGATTGAAAATATGAAGAAGACTCTCTTTCCTTTATTATACCTCTTTTACCAAAAGCTATAATATCTACAATTTTTTCTAAAACATCTTTATCAATAAGGCTTATTGAAATATAATTTTTATAAACATTTCCATCAGCATATAAAAGTCCTAAAATATAAGCCTTATTTTCATTATCAATTTTATTAAAAAAATCTTCAATTAAACAATACTTTCTTGACGTATTTTCTTGTTTACGCAAACAAATATTATTTCTTTTTAAGATTCGTTGAATAGTTCCTCGATGAAGGTTATATTTAATAGATAATTCTTTATTAGACAATCCATTGATATAATCTTTTATTATTTCAGTATTCATTAATATTTTAAATACTAATGACACATGATAAATACCTTTAACGACACCCTATCTTTTCAAAATATTTTAATAAAACACTTGCATTACCTTTTGCATCATCAACTGGATCATGCGTATGAGGAAATTCTCTTAGCTTCTTCCACTGGAACCTTATGTCCTTCTCAACGCCGCATATAAAGTCAGCGATCCTCCTCGAGGAGTGGCCGAAAGGGTCAACGCCATCGTTGAAGTTCAGGAAGTACCAGTGCATCCATGGCTTGTCGTACCCGTTGTTGTCGCTCCAGAAGAGTGGCATGCCATTTACGTTCTCCTTTATCCACTGCGACGCCGCCTTCATGACCAGCTCCGGCTCATCGAACTCCTTGGTCTCCTCGTGGGTGAATCCAGATACCGCGAGCGCCGACGGCACATAGTGCTCGCTTATCGGCCTGACCAAACCCTTGAATGTCCTCCCGAACCCCGGTTCCACTATCACCATACCAAATGCTATCATCGAATCCTGGCCGATCACCGGCCCGTTCGACTCCACGTCTACCACAATGTGCTTACTTGTTGCCATTCACTCCCTCGAAATATTTCATTACTGCCACTTGTACCGTCTCACCCTCATTGAACCTCGCTCTGAGGAATTCATCGCTAATTAGTATGTCGTTTATCACGTCCGGCGGCAACCTCATCCTCTCCAGGACGTAGGTCTGCAAAGACTTGTACCACCTCTTGTATATTTCCTCCTTATCCTCCACGTTGGTTATGCCGATGTACGTCTTGTAGTCATCGGCGTCTGCGAACTCAAATATGTTCATCACTATGACGCCCTTTACGTGCGGCTGCTGCTTGCGAACCTCTGAAAGCAGGGTGGAGTGGGAGAAGAAACCCTCGCTCTCGAGGGTTATCGTGCCGACGCTGAACCTATCAGCGATCGAAAACGTAATCAAAAAATACCTCATTCGCCTCCCTCACTTGTTAAAATTATCCGTTTGTACTCTTCAAAATTATCATAGCGATATACAAACTCGCCGGCCTCGTTAACCACGAAGTATCCTTTCACAAAAGAGTGGCCTCTGGTTCCAAAAGCATATTTTATTGGCCCACACACCACCTTGAAGTCAACCGCGGAGGAGGTGTTATCCTCCTTCATCGGGGCTACACTTTCCAGCTGATCAATAAACGACTCCGCCGGCTGCCTCGTCAACGGCAACATTAAAGCTGGCCAGATGTGAATAAATCCTTGGTGGCGTTCCTCCTCTTGTCAACATCAGCCTTCAGCTGCGACTTGTGCCTGTCGAGCGGTATCATGTCGTTGGTCACAACGGGCCCCAAATCGTCCAAGTCGTTCAAGGCCTTATAGTGCTTCTCGTGCTTCGATTCTTCGAGTAACTCCCTCGTCGATGACCTCAGCTTCCAGCCGACTTCAGACTTCTTTTGGACCAGCAGGTCACTATAGCCATCCTCACGCTTGCGCAGCTTCAGCTTGAAGCCAGCCTCGCTAAGGTCCCATATCGGGATGATATGCATATCATGTCTTTCCATTAAAAATTCACACTTACTGATTTTACGTTACCTTTTATGTTCCCCTTTATATCCAAACTGGTACAATTAACATTCCCGCCGACGTCACCGGTTATATTCAAAGAAGTTCCACGTACATCACCGGTTATGTTGCCTTTTATCTCGGCATCAACACAACGCAAAGAGCTGAGGTTGCCGATGACGTGAACAGTGACGTCAGATGACTGTATGTACTTGACGAACTTACCGTTGTGTAACAATTTCGCCCTACTGTCGTCCTGGTTTACACGCCGGCCGTTTATAGTAACCGTACTGTTGTGTACATCGCTTATCTCAATGTCGCCGTCCTTGAGGAGGATTTCCTCATCCCCGTCCACTATACTCAGCATAAATTTAATTATTTTTTTGAACAAACGCTTCATTGGACAAATATACGGCGAAATTCCCAGTAATCACCCGAGCTGCGCCATAATCTCCCGGATCAGGTCCATACGGTCCTGCTTCTTCTTAGCCTCGCCGTCGGTGAGGAATGACTCGTCGAAGTACCTTTCCGCCTTCCCCTCGACCACGGTGGATATTATCCTCATCTTCTCCTCGATGGTCTCGTACAGGATCGTCTCGACCGTGTTGTCGTAGATGAGGTACATCACCTCCACGTCGCGTTTCTGGCCAATCCTCCAAGCCCTATCCTCCGCCTGAAGCATACTACTCGGAACCCAATCCATGTCGTTCACGATGACTATATTAGCCCCCTGGATGTTGTAGCCGGTACCGCCAACCTTCATGTTGATCACGAAGACCCTCTTTAACGGATTATCGTTGAAATCGTCCACGATCTCCTGCCGCTTCTTGGGATCGAGTATCCTGCCGTCGAGCCAGTTGCAGACCTCCTTGCCGAAGTGCTCGTGTACGGCGTCGACCACCTTAGTGAAGTTCGTGAAAACGATCACCTTGTTCGAGTCGTTCTCCTCGAGCTTGCTCTCTATCAGCTCTATCAGGGAGCCGTCTCTAATCTTCTCGAGGGCGCAGAACTGCCTGTGGAGCATTATCTCGGTTATCTTCTCGATGCCGACGGCCTCGAGGCCTTTGTCGAACCCTACCTCGTCCACCAGGTCCGTATGTTTTTTCTGCCTGTAGTCCTCGATGACCTTGTTGTATCCCTTCACGTTCTCGAGCTCGAGGACGACCTGGTGCCGCTGCTTCTTCGGCATCTCTATGCCGACGTTCGACTTTAGCCTCCTCAGAAACACGTCCTGGGTCAGCGTGTATAGCTCCTCGAGGTTCGTGGCGCCGCCGGTGTTCCAGTGGCCCCAAGAGTCAAGGAATCCACCGCAGTATCGCTGTATGAACCTTATCCAGTTGTCGGCGACCGGGTGCTTGATCAGGTGCAACAAGCTGTAGTAGTCGGAAGGCCTGTTGTCGATCGGCGTGCCGGTGAGCAGCCAGACCTTTGTCGGCTTCATCACCCTTATCGCGTCGTTGACGGCCTTCGCCCTCTGCGTCTTGTGGTTCCTTATCTTGTGGACCTCGTCCAGTATCACTATGGAGAAGCCGCCTTCTATTATCTGCTTCTGGTACTTCTTGAACGCGTCGTAGTGTATAATGGTGAACTTGTCCTGCACCCACTTCTTGTTGACGATGGCTACCCTCTGATCGAAGACCTTGATCTCGTTGGCGAAGTTGTACTTGAGGGACTTTAGGGTGACGACGAGGACCTTGTGGCTGTCCTCCATCGACAGTACGGAATAAACGGTAGTCATTGTCTTGCCAAGGCCCATGTCGTCACACAGTATGCAGCGGTTGTTCTTGAGCAGGAACCTGACGCCCTCCTTCTGGAACTCGTAAGGCGCCCTCTTCTTGAACTTGGTGAATTCGAGGTTCTGCAGGTAGAAAGAGTTCATCTCCTGCGTGTACCTCTCGACGTACTTGAACATGCCGGCGAAGCCTATGTTCTGCTCAAGGAAAGTGAGCTCGGTCTTATTTATTAGCTTGTCTCTTATGCCGCGTAGGATGTCTGGCAGGGACGGGAATTTCGCAATATCAAGTTCTCTAAGTGCCTTCTTCCAGTTCTGTTTGTTGATCTCTGGGAGTCTCGTCATTAAGCCTAAATCATTTAGGCGACGAATTTAACTTACAGAAGGCCTTGTTCTAAGTATAGAGGATATTATTTTTTCGGGCCATTTATAACGCAGGGCACCGAGCCTGCTCATGCCGGACCAGAACGCGGCCTCCAGCCTATCGCGTCTGCTCCTCTTAACAACGAACTCCTCGAAAAAAGAAGTTATCTTGGAGAACTCGTTGTCTGTTATGTAGACTATCACCACCTCCTCGAGCCCGAGGTCGAGGAGGAATTCCTTAACGCCGGCAAGACACAGGTCGGGGTACTCCGGTATGTACAGGGCGAGTGTCTTCAGCAGCTTCCTCTTCTTGTAGGTCTTTATGTTTTCCATCATGTTGTAGAAGCACCTGAGGTAGGTCTGCTTGTGGACCGGCACCACGGCGTGCAGGACGATGTTGCAGGGCAGCATGCCGGCCCTCGTCAGTATGCTATCGCCCTCCTTAACGGAGCTGTCGAATGCGATCGTGTGCTCGAACAACTGTATGCCGGCCTTGTCGTGTATCCTGTAAAAAGAATTAGGACCGCTCTGCATGTCCACGTTAACCCAGTTAACGATAGCATCCACATCCTGGTCCTCTATCCTGCCCTTGCGCAAGACTAACTTGGTGCTCGTCCCGATAATATCATATTTGTCTCTCATCAAAGTCTTTGTGTTGCAATTTAATCGTTTTGTCGTCATCTTCGTTTACGCTCGGATCGACAACAGGCGCCGTAACCCTGTGATGGGTCCTCTCGTACGGAGTGGTCATCGCAAAGTTACAGATGCAATAGGAAGCTAAGCCCATGAGGAATATAAACACGACGATAAATATCTTGGTGCCACGGGACCTGGAATTAAAAAAAATGACAAAAAGGCCGTAGAAACCGAGAGTCAGTATCATCATGAACACTATAGTAATATATTTTTTCATTCGGTAAATGTAACCAACTATCCTCAAAGCTGGTTGGAAATGCTAACCAGCTCCTTCTGTAGAAGCGCAACGAACTGGTTTATAAAGTTTTGCTTGTTCGTATAAAGTATAATGTGCTTGAACATCTTGTTCGAGTCCTCAAAGTTATCAAGGCAGATCTGGACGGTCTTGATACCAGACCTCTCGAGGTCGCAGACGACATCGTGAACGTGCTTAAAGGCGAGCTCGCCTCCGTAGCCGCTCGCCATCGGCTTGCCGTCGCTCACGACGATCAGAAGCTTCCGTCGCGCCTTGCTCTGCTTCATCATGTCGCCGATCTTTGCTATCGCGTAGCCATCTGCGTTGCCGCCATTGCAGCCGACCGAGAAAAGGTTCTTCCAGTTGCTGACCCTCTTCTTCAGGTTGTAGTACTCGTACATCTGGATCATCTTCGCCTTCACGTCTCTCTGCGCGTGACCGTAGACGTAGAGGTTAACGACCGAGCTGCCGATCACCGAAAGCGCAAACGTGAGCGCGGCGATGACGGCCGTGTCCCTCTTCCTGTTGTCCGACATGGACCCGGACTCGTCGATCAGGATCCACAGGTCGAACTCCACGCCTGGGCTGACGTTCTCCTCTTTGAATATCATGTCGTTGAAGCCGATTGAATACAGCTCGTCCTCGTCTATCTCGCCCTCATCCAGCTCAAATATCGATTCATCCCTGTTCAGCTTGGCCGCGAGAGAACCTATGTTCTTGATGATGTCCCTCGAGTACTTCTGCGCAGCGGACAGTATGTTATTGTCGACGGGGCCTGGCTTCATCTTCTCTATCTCCACGAATTCGAAGGTGGCGCTATTTTCGTTGATAACAGGTATGCCCTCTATCCTAATATCGTTACTACCATCCCCGGACAACAGTCTCGTTGCATTCTCTACGGCCTCGTCGATCGCCTCGTTGATCTCCCCCTCGTCTACAACATTCGAGTACTTACCGCATTCAGCGGTCATATCGAGTGAAGCGACAAACTCCTTGAAAACAGAATCGAATTTCATGCCGAGACTGTGCAAGTTATTCGTCGTCCTTGCGGCGTCATCCTTCGAGAACAAGTTATAAATATCACCCGTGGCCCTCAACACGTCGTCGAAGTCGCTCGAGAACACGAAGCGCTTGTGCGTGCTTATGTACTCCTCTATCCTCTTTATAATGTGCAGGGTCCTGAACACGTTACACTTCGGCGCAATGTCGGACCAGGCGAGGGAGTCTTTAATTTTCTCAGCTGCGACCATGTGTATATTGTTCAGCAGCAGCTCTGTCATCTCCGGCAGGAGCACCCTGATCATGAGGTACTCGAGAGGCATCGAATCGTACCTCGCCTTGTCGATGCTCATGTTGCTGTGTAAATGGATGGCGTACTCCCTGGACTGTTCGAAGTGGAACACGTAGCCTGGATACTCCTTGAGGCCGTTCCGCTCTATGCGGTAGTCCTCGAGTATGTTCCAAATGTTCAGCTTCAGCTTGTTGTTCAGCAAGCCCTCTCCCTGTAGGAAGTCTGATATGTTCTTGTAGTAAGTGTCGGTGCCGACCTGCGCTTTCGGATACTTCGACGCGATGTCCGCGAGGGTGTACCTCTTGTGCAGCATCTCGTGCACCATTATCGCGAACAACGTGTCGACCTTCATCTGCTGCGGATACATCTTCATAGCCATCAGGCCGGTCCCAAGCTGTATGTGGTTAGACGTCAGTGAGCAGAAGGAGTTGTTCGTCTTTATATCGACGTTTAGGAAAGGCTTGTCCTCCTCGGTCACATATTTGAACAGGGAGTAGAAGTTTCTCACGAGGAAGGAGTTTCCCTCTTTGAGGAATTCCTGCTCGGGCATAGGGAAGGACAGAAAGTTGCCGCTGAGCCTCCTGTAAATCGGTCTGCTGTCTATGAGTCTCTCCCTGTCGACGCCGTAGAATGTCAGGTCCTGTGTTATCATCTCTTGGCGTTTAAGAAGTTCTCCGCCTCGGCACGCCGGTCGTCGCTGCCGTTTATGAACATGTTGATCAGTATGTTGTCGACCACGTTGTCCACCGTGAAGCCCGTCGACACGAAGTCGGCCATGTCGAGCAGCTGCCTCGTAGACACCGCCATGCCGAGATCCTTGTTCTGCCGGCACCTCCTTACGATCTTAGTCAGCTCCTCGGCGCTCTTCTGGTCGATGTTCTTCACCCTGTCGAGCACGAGCTCAACCTCCATCTTCTCGCTGAGATAATCGACGTAGAACTTGATGAACCTGTCCATGAAGGCGTCGTCCTGCCGGCGTGAGTCCGTGTATTCGATGCCGAAGTTAGCGGCGGCGATGAAAACGACGTCTGGGCCCTTGTAGACCCTTATCCCCTTGTCCTCTATGTATATGTAAG
>Ga0302186_10000549_pt1 | contig 33325 bp, 20 predicted proteins | sample II_Bog_E1_2_FD_198782 | JGI IMG/M metagenome (GOLD analysis project Ga0302186, IMG submission 198782) | Peat permafrost microbial communities from Stordalen Mire near Abisko, Sweden - II_Bog_E1_1 | ecosystem: Environmental > Terrestrial > Soil > Wetlands > Peat | place: Sweden: Abisko... | reverse complement strand
AGAAATGAATAGTTGACATTCATTTTAGATTACTATATTTAAGTTATACATGCTCGATCGACCAATAATAAATTATCAATGCGAGGACAATAGGATGGCGATTAGTACGATCTTTCTGAAGAGTCGTATCCCTCAGGGCAAGAGTACTTTCCACGGCAGCCTCATAATCAACCCAATCACCTTCTTTTAATCAACCAAAGAATATTTTAGGATCTAGGCATACCTGTATCACCCTAAGATTTTAACTTAATCAGCTATAATGAAAGGGAGAATGGAAACAAAGAAGCTGAAGAGCAGGAAGATTCACTCGAATACAGATTTGAATCCAGCTCGTATTAAATTGAACAACAACCAAGTGACTATGAATTTACTCCTGCATACGATATAGATTAGGATGAAGAATAATTCTAAAATGACGACAACGGATACAGTCAACTCCATAGCCACTTATTCGAGTCATCAGAGTAGAATATCTAATTAATACCCAATTTATACGCGCTTAGATAGTAAAAAACTGTTGTCGGAATGTCACAACAGTAGATAGCCGTTTTGCCCATTATTCACTGGACCGACTCAAATCTAAGTGAACAATGTTCAGTCTGCATGTAACCATTTTAAAAAGGATAAATGTTAAGAGTGATTCCCTGTTTGCATCGAAATCATGCTAATTGTATCGACCCCTGGTTGGCGAACAACGCCTCTTGCCCTAGTTGCAGAGCAACCACTAAATGATTCTTAATTTATTATTGATACTAATCATTTCAATTTTTTGTTAGGGTGATGTGCAAGGCTGAACGTTACCGTAACTCCTTCAGGCCGTCGTGTTAAATGAGAGTAGGCACCGAGTCAGTGACAATTTCCGCTTTGAGGTATGGAAATTCTTCTCTAAGAAAGGAGTGTAGTTGCACAGCCTTGTTGATGGCGGCAGTCATAGCGTGGATGATGATTGATTTATGTTTAGTTAGCACTTTGACCGAATGTTTTTTGTAGACTGCCAGTGGCCGACTTCCCTTGATATAAATTTAATTGAAGCGAGCTTTTTCATGCGGTACGGGATACTTTACGATAGCAGGTCTTTCTTCGTTCATTGGTGATGTATCTACCTTATTATTAAAAATTAAACATAAAGTCAATTCTCTAATATTTGATTGAATTGTATAACTGTTGGAGATTTGCTATATTAAAATCATGTGTAATTTATAGAGTATATTATAATTGTCAAAATGCAATAGGAGGAGACTATACTCAAAGTTATATTGGAGAAGCTGCAGTTGATTAGCACAAGCGGGTCTAAAGGTGCTGAGTAGTTTCTCACTGCCTGCGCTAAAAGTGGAACATTTCTTGAAAGCTGTCTCAAAATTCTTGGTCTGAATGTCATCGCTTGTACAAATAATTTAACTCAGTAAATATGCGACAACAAACTGCCTCACTCATCGCCAAGATTTTGATCGACTAAGATGATAACTTGAGTCCTACTTATCAGGCTAATTTGGTGTCAAGGTTAATGTCAAATTGGAGCATCTCAAGCGATGTTAAGAAAATGATGGTTACTGCAATTACTCATTTGCTCACTATGGGAGAAGAGGGTACTTCAATATTTAGATAGTGTTTCTAGTTACTATCAAATCACTGCTGGATAATATCATAGGGATGTTGTAAGATTTACATCGTCAAACTTCATCTACCTCAGTTATTTTATAAAAATGTTATTAGGACATGGCCAAAAGGAATGAACACAATGAATCTCACATTTCCTAAATCTATTTTTCAGAGATATCACATACCATACTACTGCTAAGCTCATGTCTTCTCAACTCAGTCTGTCTATCTGGAGATCAATACCTAAATCACTTGATGGATAAAATCAAAATATTTCACTGCATTCTTTTCCACACTGGCAATATACCAAAGAACAATACCATTTTCATAAAACTTTTTAATTTCTATTAAAATTTGACCAGTTTGGCCTTCTAAAAGAAATCAGAATTTAGCTTCTGGCTGAAAGAGATCACTGAATGGCCATTTATTTACGATAGTCTAATTATGATTTATAAGTTTCAAGCCGCTCCCGTATAATAAACTTCAGAAATTACTAATTTTTTAGTATTGTCGGATTAAAATTCTGAGTTTCTACCATTAAAAATATTAGCTGCTGAATGTAATATTATGTTTATGTAGTTCATTAATAATTGTTGAGTTTAAAATTCACAAACATCAAAACAGGCACTTATAATTCTGTTCCCATTGCCGGTCCTCCTCACTTTGCCCAATCTCTCCATCTAACTGCTCAATTTATTGGCCAACAGTTATTTGTAATGTCCAATTAACTCTTAAAATATTCACTCAGCTTATTCTCCCTCTATGGCAGCTATATTTCGCATAGCAGTATTAATTTACATCAAGCCATTAATTTTATTCATGATATCTTTACTCCCATTCTAGACTACTTTATCTCCAAAGGCAGACAACTCTTTTAAGATGATGTTGCTGAGTTTTATGGATAAATATAAGATTGCTGCTAATGCCAATCGAAGGGGACTTTTCTGTCTGAAGCTGCCAAAATACTCTAAATTGTTATTTCTAAATGTCCACAAATATATCAGTTTCTTATTCAATATTGTAAACAATCCTTCCAATAAATTCTTAACTCTGATAGCTAAAACACCCCTTCATAAATCCTAAAGGCCATAGGCCAAGTCAAAACTTGCAGATGTTTATTTGTCCTCATCATGCTCTGGCATAATTAATAAAAAGATAATGATGATTTTCATGAAATGCTTACTATCATAACACTTTCTCATTTTTTTACAAAACTAGACCCTTACTAAAAGGCTTTGCTTTACTACTGCTTGGAGGACGCATGGTCCTAAATTTTTGAATACCTCCCCGAACAAGGATAATTTTACTTCCTCTAAGCCGTAAATACGAATCTAAACAAATCAACGCGTTACTTTGCCTTCTACTTCCTCCTATAAAATTACTCAATGTGTTTTTACTAATCTTTTATAACAGTCCTTTTCTCTAATTTTAATTTTTTAGAGAGAGGTCAATAGCAATGGATGATTCTTTCCAGAATAATAAATACTTATTCCTAAAAATTCAGTGAAAACTGTATGTGCTAATTGATGCAAACCCTACAACTACACATCCGATAAGCTTTGCGTTGCTATGAAAATTAAATACACAAAAGGAGACACACAGATAGTAGTATTATCTCCAGCTACATGCATATTTGCAGGGAAATTTCTAAACTATACATTCAGGACAGCAATAAACCATAATTAAGGAAGGAAATCTTTAATTTTCTTAAGATTATCAATGAATTGAAGATTATAAATCTTGATGATGAAGTTATCAGAATTGCAAATTAAATTTTTGGGTATGAAAGAGGAATTGTTGAATATTTTACTGAATATTTACCTTATGTTAATCGTAGTTTCATGGATAACAACTTCGAAGGTGATCTCTATTATTAACTCTTGGGAAAATACATAATGTCTCAAGGATAATATCAAAATTGTGTAGAAACCATCACTATGATTCTAACGATGGCCTTGCATTATCATATATCCAATTCTCAAACCACTTTGTCTGATGATGGGTTGTTGGCGATAAATAACAGCTTGGTTTTGCTCCAAAATGTATGTATAATTCATGATAAGAGTATACATTAAAAATCGATAGATCATATTTTGATAGCTTGTGACCAAATTATTTTAATAATTTGCCAATCTAAAAAAGAGAATATCAAGAATATTATGATTGGAAGGACAATTAATTTGGAAATCATTTGCAAACTTATGGCTCATTTATAAATTCCTTTTGACAAGCTTGTTTAAAACTCACAACAGGGCATGTTTATTGACTATGACGCCTATCTCTTAATATACTTGCTCTAAAAAATCAGTCTAAATCCGATCCAATTATAAAACTGTGATAAGATAATAACAATAATCATGTACTTGCTCCGCGCTGCTCCCAAATAGCCTAATTATACAAATATTCAAAAAAACATGAACTCAAAGAAATACAACAATATTCTAAATAGCATCCAGAGGGTCGTTGATACAAATAAGTCTTTGGCATTCCTTGCAAGTTTTATTCTGGAAAGATACAATTTCTGCGATTGGAATTATGTCAAGTCTATCTACCCCACTATGAAAGTTACTGATTACAAATTTATGCTTCAGAATATTGAGGAAACTGCTACTAAATCGCTGTCATGTGTTTAACATCAAAAAAAGGAGAAAGATGATTTAAGAGTTAAAATTGTAAGTACAAGAACAATTGTAAAAGTAATGGATGTCAAAAAATCAATCCAAATCAATGACCAACATATCAATCAAGCGCATTCTTGGAAAAGAGCATTTACTGATTTAAATTCTTCATAAAGATAGACTAGTTGTGAAAAAACATTAAGCAATGCAAAGAAATGGAAGAGGAAGACCGAAAGAAATGACTAAATTTAAGAATACACTCGCAAAAGATCGTCAATGTGATCATTTATCATCTCAAGCTTATTTCATTTATTATCTTACTTAAGGCAGATTTAATGATTATATGAAAGTGCTCTTTAGTTTGGTTATATGACGCTGCTGATCAACTGGAGTCTAGGTCGTATTTTATTCGCCTTTATGAGATATAAAAAACATCAACTAACTTTAAATGTATCTTAATTAAATTTTAAATTATGATTGCAAGGGCAGGGATGAGCAAATTTATGAGCAACAATTAACTTCGATTTTGCTCTCATTTTTTCTCATCGAAGGCAATGTTCACTCTCTCATAGAGCGCTCAAAGAGCTGTTTGGGCAGAGGCAATTGTTGATTTAATTTGTAATGCAAAGGGATCAGATGCAATAACTGATTTATCTTTAAGGGAGCAGCTGTTAAGTCTGAAGCACCCCGCATACAGCCTTATAAATTTAGAAAAACAACGATAAGTTCTCAACAACAAACATCTAATCTTTGACGACGCCCCTCGAAATGATGTCCTGAATATTTTTTAAAGGGGAGTTGTCCTTTCTTAGGAAGTATTCAAACAATAAAGAATTAAGGACGCGAAATAGTTGCCTAACAGATAAAAAAGTCCGAGAAAGTTTGTCTTTTATCCAAATGTATTAGTCACTCAACCTATTTTTTATAATCTTAGATGGACGTCATCAAATACATTGATTTATGGAGGATTTGGAATTGCTAAGACTGTCTCGGTAGTTCTGTTTAACTATCTCTCTGCAATAATCAACAAATTTGTATATCAATCCTTTTTAAATGATGCTCAGTCCGAGCGAAAGCTACTCATGGAAAATAATTTGATTACATCAGTTCCCAAAATATTTTATTTGAGCGTGAACGTCAATGATGATTATTCTGCTCTTAAATCCTTAATTATTGCTCAAGCTACAGAGTTGCCAAAAAATTAAAGAAATTAATTATTGGAAATAAAAAATTTCGCAAAATTTATTTAATCACTAAGCGAAAAATATACAGATAAAATGATTCCCGTCCGAGTTGTCTTTGATCAAATTAACATAATTGCCTCTTATTTTAGGAAATGGAACTATTTTTATATGACTAATCCCTAAGGTTCAATCGGATGGGAAAGAAATATAAAATAAATGACTACAATCAAAAAAAGGGGTTAACTTCTTCTGTCTCATTTAAAATAAATCAAAAAAATAGGCTCTTACCCATTTTATATTAGTTCAGTCAACATCGAAGGTGATTTACTAAAGTAGCAGCCTATTATGACAAAAAAAAGGACTCTGGATATATTGAATACTCACGGGTAAATAAACAAATTTAAAGTTCCTTACTTGCAGAATATTAAAAAACAAAAAGGCAGCAACGATTTTAGTCACATTTTCTGGTTTTCTATCCAACAAATCTTAAAGTGGAGTAATCTTGATAAAGAATTAATAAAAAGCTTTAAAGATACATTTTATGATCAACTTAAAGATAAGAAATGGCCAATTTATCTTCGCTTTTTGAGTATTTCCTAAATGCTGAAATAGGATTTCGATGTATTCTTTGGCTAAAACTTAAAGACTAAATTTTCAAAAGATAATTTCGTATCGACTGCAAATGAGCTCATTTAAAGATTGAAAAAATTTAGTGTTGAATAATATCAGAAAAATCTCAAAGCATATATCGGCAAAAAGGGAGATAATGAAGAGCACCGAGAAAAGATATATTTCTTAAACGTTATTTTAAGCATCGCAGAGCAGGAGTAACAAAGTTCAGAATAAAGCTTATAAGTTAGCATCAATTACTTAGAACCTATGCAATTTTATAATAGAAAATTTTCTGGTTAATATTCAACTTGGCCTTTTGTGCACAAACAACTATTTTAGACTGAATACTCGTATTAATTGATTAAAATTAATTTTTTGTTCACAGCGAAGGAATTCATAGAAATCACGAAGGATATCATTGATTTGGCAACAATGAACTATTTTCAGATCGATCCTTTATTAATTAATAAATTTTTAAACCAATCCAAAGCATCACGAAGATCGTTAATGGAGTTCACCCTCATTTAGATTTTAAAGAGAGTTGAAACCTCTTTCCGTTTTCAAATTCGAAGGCCAGGCGAGTTATCTTTATAACTTGAATTTAAGACAATGTTGACTTCTACTTTTTTTATACTGAATAACAGCAAAGGTTCTTCAATTAGTGTGCATTTTTCGGAACCGCTAAAGATGGCAGAAAATAATCCTAACCAATGCATTTTTGCTTCTCCGATACGAGTAAAATTGTGATTATTTAGATCAGTAAATAGGGTCAACAATAATAGGATAACTCTTCTCATGCAGAACAGAACAAATCCTTCGATTTTGCCTTTATTGTATTAAATACTACGAAAGCAACTCCCGTTTATGAAATCTTTACTTTCGATGTGACAAGTACATCTTACAATCAAACAATGGAAAACAAAGCCAAAAATGCTAAGAAGTTAGTCAAAGAGATGTCAGCTTCCTATAACAGTATTGATAAACCCTGCAAAATCTGGCACACAATTATCTGCGGTGAAGATAGAAAGCCACATTTTATCGAGGATTAACATAAAATTAAAACTTGGCAAGTTGCTACTTGTTCTTTTGAATCAATAAAGTTATCTACTGCTGACATTGAATCTCAAAAAATCCTCTCAAATTACCTTCAACAATTTTCGATTTATTCATTTGTAAAAAATTCAACTGATCAAAGACTGAAGAAAGCTAAGTTAAAAAGATGATAATTTTATAAGCTAAATTATTGCCGTTAGATTTCCATAGTAATGATATTAACTATAAATAAGGATATCTCGAATTCACCTTCCCTATCAGTAGTCTGCATAATATTTTTCTTTGGCGATTTATCAAAAATAATCAAAAGGATGACTTGGGAAAATTTATCTTGTAAGACATATTTTTCAATTATATTACTTTGAATTTGAATTATTTGTTAGTATGAGATCAGATCATTAATCATTCACCCTTATTTGAAGTTATTATTCCATAAGTCCATCGATGGGCTTAAGTTTCTTATTTACTCCATCTAATAAATCAATTAAGCATAATGCAGTCAGTCATTAACATATGTTCTTCTATATGTGAGGCCAACTGATGCAAGTCCATACCTATCTACAGTTTGTTTATTCAAATAACTCAGCTGATTTATTGGAGTCATCAGCCGTATTTTATTAGGCTTTATGCGATATATAAACATCAACAAATTTTCAAATGTATCTTAATTAAAATTATGATTGGAAGGACACGGATTAGCAAATTGCTCGAGAGAACTTTTCCTCGACTTTGCTCTCCTTTTTCCTCCGAGAAGGCAAAATCCATTCTCTCATAAAACGCGCAAAGGGCTGCATGGGCATCAACCATTGTTAAAAAGATTTGTAAAGCAAAGGGATCAGATATTATAACTGATTCATCTTTAAGAGAGCAGCTCCTCAGTCTCTAGCACCCAGATGGTATCAGTAATTTAGAAAGAAGCTAAAAAGTCACCGACCCTAACCATTTAATTTTTGATGATGGCCCTCGTAGTGATATCTTGAACATCTTTACAGATGGACTAATCCTTCCTGAGGCAGTATTCAATCAATAAAGAATTCAAAGGGCAAAATAGTTTTCTTCTGGCGATGGATAAAAGATGAGAAAGTTTGTTTTTTGTCCAAATGTTTTGGTCACTAAGGAAATGTTTTATATTTTGAGATAGTATGCATAGAATTTGCTAATTTACGGGGGGTTCGGAATCAGTAAGACTATCTCACTGATTTTGTTCCACTATCTTTCTTCAATAATCAACAGATTTGTCTATCAATCTTTTTCTGATAAGACTCAAAAGTAGGAACTAAAACTTCTCACAGGCAATAAGTTAATCATTGACGTTCCCAAAATATTTTACTGGAGTCTGAATCTCACAGATGAGTAATCTGATCTTAAATCCTTAATTATTGCTCAGGCAACAGAATTGTCAAAGAACTAAATAGAGTAGTTATTGGAGATGAAGAATTTTTCAGAATTTGTCAGTTCCCTGAGGAGAAAATATAGGGATAAAGACATCACAATCCGAATTGTCATCGATCAAATTAACATGCTTGCCTCCTTATTTAGGAAATGCAACAATTTTTATACAACAGCGGAAAAAGATTCTTTGGAGATGCAGTAAATGGATAAGCTTTTAAAATCAGGAAAGCTGCTCAGGACTCGCATGAAGGCATTTTAATACTTAGGTCGGACTACTTTTTATAACAGTTCCATGAACATTTAACAAGATTTACTAAAAAATTAAAATGTTTTATATTTAAAAGGAGCACTGGATATATCAAAAAGTCATGAACCAATCAACACATTTAATATCCCATACTTTTAAAATATGGAGCATAAGTGGGGATGCAACGACTTCAGCCATTACTTTTGGTTTTAGATCGAAAAGAGGCTCAAAGCAAGGAAGCTGATAACTTAAGACCAATTGTGCTAAATAAAAAGCTTATTTTATACACATGTTGAAAATACCAAATGGCCAAAGTACCTACGGTTTGTGAACATCCGGAGAATGTTCAAAAATCAGCAACTTCAAATCAAACAAATATTTAATAACTTTGAAAAAAACACAAATCTTTCGGAATCGATGGCTTTATTACCTGAACTATTGGAATAGAGCAGTATCTCAGACTTTAAAGAAAATTTAACAAAGTTTTTTAACAAAAACTAAAGCTAACAGGACAAAATTAAAAAAATTAAGTTGTTTAGTATCTTTTACAACTGGGCCGACAATCGTGAAGATAAGGATAGTATCTTTGAAGTATAAGTTAGCGCCCTGTCGAACGTGTTGAAGCCCTCATAGATAATCAAACATTTAGGCTCGGAATTGGCAAACAAATAAATGGTTTCTCTGTAATTAAAACCCCAAAGCATAAAAGTTGTCTTTTCCTGGACTCCCAATGAATTCATGGAAATTTCTAGAGATATTCTTTTCCCAATTGCTCTAAAGTATCCGCCTTTTAACGATAAAATGGCTGAAATTATGTTATAAAAAGTGTCTGCTTTAGGAAGCTTACTTGTAGGCGCGCTGAATGGTGTCCTCTAAATTCCACAAACTGTATCAATTTTTTACTATAAAAATCCTTTGAAGGATTACCCTAATTAAATGATGATGTTTTCTACAACAGCCAGCACGAGTTTTCTTCAATTCAACAAGAAAGATAAAAATATTCCTGATCACCTTCGTAAAATGCTGGACGAGGCCTATAACAATCCCAACTAATTTATTTTTGGCTATCCCATCATTTAAAAGAAAGGCAGTAAAAATAAAGAACTTACCGAGGTTGCTGGGACAAACAGTCAATGCATCGATAACGCATTCATAAAGTACAATTAGAAAGATAAAATATTTTAAATTTTTACTTTTGATGTTACTATTGCAGTAAATCTTGGCGATAAACCAGAAAACGCTGAGAAATTTTTGGACTAGGTAATTTTGTTTACAAAAAACTACAGCTGCAAAAGCACTGATTCTGAGGCAATTCAGTAAATTGTAAAAAACCAAAATTATCGAATTATTCACACCATTCTCTGTTCACAAAAGATTTAGCCAGTTTACAAAGTTTAAAAAGTAAACGGGAAGATAATATGGGAGATAAAAACTGCCTATTTCGATACATTGGTACTTGCACATCCAGACAGTAATAATTTGGAATTTCAGCTGGCTCTTCAATGCTATAAGGAGCAAAAATAACTGCTTTAAATCAAAAACAGAAGCTGAATGATGGAGTTATTCCTTGATCAATCATTATCTAAATCATTAATTGTATTAAATATAAAAGCAAACTAATGCTAACTGCATCAATCAGAGCAGGCATAATCGAATTCATCATTGAGGAAATAGTTTATTCTTGTATCACCAACTTTCCCAGTCAATATTTTATTATTAGCATATGGAACATATCCACCCCAATCGCAACTGGAAATACGTGCACCACGCCAGCAAACAATCCAATGACTCAATGAACGCTAGTTTTTAGAGCAGTCACTCCAACTCCAGCACTAAGTTCAACAAGTTTCGCTTTAATCGTGGTGACGACAGTGTGGCTTCCAAGCCAGAACAAATATTTACCTTCACCAGCAAGACCAAGAATAAACCCAATGATTGCAGCTTGCTCAGCAAACGCAGCAACAAAGAGTCAGATACCAGTAAGAAAAGCGACAACGAAATAGCATTGCAGGGAGTCAGTCGACCATCAGCCGGCAAAAGCATACCGGGAATACCTCCATCCAAGTAAAAAGGCAAGTCAAACGAGGTGAAAGCCCTTCTAAAGTAAGTAAAGCTCATCACCCATAACTTCAAGAAAGCCATCGAGTATTTCACTCGAAAATTGAAGGAGTTGCAGATTGAATGGGACAGCTCCTTCAAGCAGTTGCTTTCTCAGCAAATCGGGCAGGAAAGGGAAACCATGAAAGCAGTTAAACATTAGATAGATATGCAACAAAAGAAACTTTCGCAGTTCGCAAAAATTGAACTTGACAAAGACATTCTCAAGAACGAAAGTTCTGAAAAGAAACAGGAGAGACATAGGCCTTAGCCGTAAATTGACATTCCGCCCTTCAAATTGGCAATTTCCAAGATCTAGGGAGCGCCTTAATCAGCATAAATATAAAATCATGCAAACCGCAATGCCACTTTAATGTCTCTCTTGTGCCAAGACTTCAATCCCACCCCACCATCAGGAGATCGGGGAGGAAGATAAATGCGTAGCCTAAGGCAAACAATAAAACGTATGCGTGAGGTTTTGGATGAGCAATGATGATCTATAATCGATAATATCCAAATATATATAAGCAAGCATAAGAGAGATTAATATCAAGGAAAGTCCAGCTCTAGAGATTTGCATGCTACTACAAGCTGGGCATACATATAGCTGGAGTCGTCGTAACGGACACACATGTCATCCTCGCCCAACACCACCTCCAGATACATCAGCTGTCCATATATTTCAGGCAAGAAGCTTTTCAATTTGCATAGCATGAACTTGAGAACCTATAGCTGACACTAGGCTGCCAACTATAAATGCTATGATTTCTTCGGCATTTCTGGATGGTGTTTATAGTAATCATCAATATCAGCATTTATTAATCTCCGAACTTGTTTTAGCGTAGATAAAGATTCCTCTGAGGTAGAGCATTATGAGAACTCAATGAGAGCATTCATTGACTGCAAATAGCAACCCTCAATGGCAAAATCATTGGGAATCTAAAAATCGGATACTTCAATAAAATTTGGTAATCTCACCTGAAGATGCTGAATTAGTTGACCCTTGCGGCCTGCTACTCGCATTATCTTGCGGATTGATTGATTAATCTTCTCATGTCTCTCAATATATTGCTTAATAAACCCCGCCATTCGAGCCACAAACACTTCCTTTTCCTCGATATTTTAGCTCCGAAAAATCTGCAGATAGGGCTGCGAACTCTTAATAATAAACTATTGCAGACAGTTGAGATCACAAAGCAGCATGCGTTGCACTTCCTCAATATCCACTTCTCTGCCCACAACATAATTTCTGTACTTGTTTTCTATAATAAACAAGAACTGTTCTATTATCTTACGGTAGGGATGGTGCTTTGCTTAAAATTATTTAAAGAGAGTTTTCTAGTCGGTTATTAGAGATAGAGCCTGATCCAGGAGACTGAGACTGTGAGAAGAATCAGTCAACTCAGCAATGCTGTCACTCAATCTATCGTTTAGGGTTTGTTTAAACTTAAGAATAGCTTGCATGGAGGCACTGCTTTTCATGGGAAAAGACTGCTTTTTGTTTTTGGAACTCAAATTTGTCATTTCACTTATTGTTTTGATGGAAATAGGTTTATCTTCTTGTTGAGATTTTCTAGGCTTTATTTAAAACTTCGGGCGGAAGGGTTGCAAATTAAGGACTGACTCCACAAACATTTGTTCCGGTATATGTTCTACTATCGTTTGCAGATCATCAACGAGGTTTCCATCGAAGTCTTGCCTGTTTTTAAGTCTAGCGAGACATCTTAACATGAGTTTTCTCCATTTCTAAGTAGAATAATCAGTACTTCAGGAGAGATATGTTTGGGAACTTGATTTTTGGAGATGGACTATTTGAGAATGGTCATTTGGTGATGGAAGTCCATGACTGAGTTATTAAAGATCAATAAACTATCATCATTATGATGACTTTATCGACATCATATATACTAGTAGTAGTATAATTTAGGAGAAGAAATCATTTTATCGTCGGATATGACTCACCATGTCGAATTGTTCATATGAAACACTATTCCTCATAAATTAAATATATCACATTAATAATACATTCACAATATTTCCTAAGAAGATAACATACAATTTTAGCATTCATGAATAAAACCAAAAAGAGGATACCCAAATCAAGAGATAATTTCGTTATAACTTTTATAAATCTCATAATCAAATTATTTTCACATTTTGCTTGAATCTATAAATAAGAATATGGGCTAGCAAAAATTGTATCCTTGAACTCATTCACTGCTGTTATCGACCTTTCGCATCTCATCCCTTTCAGCCTCCTCTTTCATCTCCTTATTTCTTTTATAAATAAGAACGAAAGTGCAGATAATGAACAGCACTCCATACATGGCGGCAACAATGAATGCGCAATTGATCTTTTCCTAGTCAACATTGAAGGACAAATATAGCGGACGCTGCATAATAGACCCTAAAAATATCTGTTTCGTAAAATCTTTACAAAAAGGATCAGTCCAAAGAGAGAAATTAGCCACACCACTCGTAGGCAGTTCGACATTTTAGTAGGTTATTATAATGAGGAAGAGCATGAAAATAAAATAAATTAAAATCATCATTGCAGAATTTTGAGTAATTTTGAAGAGAATTGAACGGCGTCTTGACTGTAGTGAGCCTCTAAGCCCAAGAGACAGGCGCGGCTCTTCCAATCCAGTTACTGGTGACCAAAACGACAGCGTGAACCATAAGAGCAGCATCCGTTGACCCAGAATCCATTGCAACGTTTCTTGCAGCCCACTTATTCTCGAGTGACCAATTCCTCGCTTCCATGCGCAAAGTGGCACTTACCTCCATAGTTGCAGCGACCTCTCAGGACATATGCCCTGCAAAGCTGAGTTTTATATTTTCCATTTTGACTATTGACGGAGCAATCACTGCTGTCACATGATGACTTTCTTGATGACTCCTAGCCATTAGAATAAAAATTGGTTGATTTTGTGTATTGGGGGAGAAGATTGTTCATGGAAGTTCTTTAATTTTAAATATTATCGACTTGGAAAGTAAGATAAATAAAAATAGAAGCAACTTAGCAGATGATCGCTAGATGCAATCAAAAAATAAAGTGGTCAGTCCGCCGATCCATTTTTATCGTGGGGAACTTATAGGCTTTAAGGGCAGAGGATGCGTACAGCGATTTACTGCCAGGGGCTTTAAATTATATTTCACTGTCATTGGGCAATATTGGTTCATTTAAACTCATCTCCCTCATCTTTTTCTGGCAGTTGCGTAATGCCTCCGTTCTGTTGCTGATCTCCTCCTCAAGATGTTTTTTCATTTAGAACTCGTTAGTGCGAGTTATGGAATTTGCGACGCGTGTTTATCGAATAACATAAATCTTTTAACGATGGAGGGAGTGACTGCCTTGGGGAATGAGCTCCTTGTACGGCTGGTCATCTTATGAAGCTATTAATTTTCGTAGCACATCCATAGTATTTCCATTGCAGCTCATCTACTTCTTGAGGTTGGTTATTTACAAACTTTGTGTCTTTTGGTGAAGGTTAGAGCGGGTTTAGCGACCTTGAAGTTTCTACTGCAGTTGCACATAGTAGTTGGTCTTATTAAACAGATTTGACGGAATTGTGGTGGATTATATCGGCTGAGCCACCTTGCTTTCGCTGGCGGAGTGAAATTTGCTCCCTCTAGGTTTCGGTTAAATGGTTGGAACTACAGGTATTACTGCGTCAATACTTTTTTTGGGCGAAACAACAATAGACATCATCTTTTCATTATTCTTGATTTGTCTTTGCACTTCCGTCAGATTAACAAGTTTGTTCATGTCTGTTTTCTTTCGAATTTTGGCATTAGACTTTTTAATGGGCACGATTTTAATCACCTATTCGCTCTGTAATTAGTTTTTCACTTCTCCGTTTCGTATCTTATAATTAAAAATATTCTAAGCAGGGTTTGTTTATTTAAACATCGCTTTTTTCTTTTTGGATTTACTTCTGTGTTTTATTTTCTTAGAATCAATCTCAGCCAATACTTTTTCCTTGCGTTAGATGGGAGTCAGCTCATCTTATGAAGGATTGGACTACGAGTCGATATCGTCCCTATTCTGAAAGGACCATTGGTCAAATAGATACTACTTATCCTTCACTTCCTTTTCATACTACTGCATTTATTTTTTATGAGATAAATAGACCACCAAACTAGCAGCCATCCCCTTTCCAATCGACATCAAGTCCTTCACTCTAAATCTGCATTTTTTTAAGGTCACGTCCTAATATCCAAAAAATGATGTTTATAATGTAAACACTTGGGGTTTGTTAATCTGACGGAAGAGTTTCACTCGAGCAGTACGCTCCTTATCCGCTGTAATACTGTACGCACAGTCCTTCATTGAAAAGTTAGGGCATTGCTTCCCGCAAATGTAGGGAAACAAACGAAATTGGGATAGTGGATCGCCAATGCAAGCATAGATAAAACTATTCAGCTTCTTAGAGTGGCTGTGAAAGTCTAGCACAAAGCTAATCTTTTCTAATCCTGATAAAAATTTAGTAATATAATAGATTTCAGGATGTAGCCAGCGATTAGGGTTAGTCCACTGCCTGTTGAGGTCAAATCCAGCCAAATTAGTCCTAAAATTGCCATAAATAACGCCATCTACATTGACCATGGGCACTATTATGAGTTCATAGTTTCTCAATAAGCGTTCTTCCTTTATCAAGGAGCGCACGCACTCTTCCAACACAAAGGAACCGGCAGTTTCTCCAGGATGTTGTCTGCCCATCAACACTATTTTCTTTCCTTATTTGTGATAGTCTCGATGACTAATTCTGAGGCTCGGTATTGCATTATTAGAAATACTGTAGCAAATGATTTATCTGCTAACGTCACTAAATCAGACAACAGTTACAGATGAGCGGAAGAGTGACGCTCTATCTCTTTGAGAAAGCTAACCAAACGAGTATATGTATATGGATAATTTAAAGCTAGGTATACTGTTTGTGCAGTCTGTTAAAAATTGATAGTAAATGAAAGAGTATAGTAACTCCGAGAGATGGAAGAGTTTTATATTATTTATCGATTCACATAGCTCTTTTGATAGTCGATGTTGCTGCCAATAGGATGCCATCCCACTTTATCTCCTTTGAACCAGCCCACAGGACGCACTCCTTCTTCAAACAATGTGTGTTTTTTTACCATATTTACAATATTAAATCGCACACTACCCTTTTTCTGAGAAGTAAATGAAAAATAAAACCATTGGTTGTATCCACGGGTATTTGTGTCGTTCTGCAGTAGGAGATCGTACTCTTCACATTTAGATTAAGTTGATAGGTAAGCATATAGGAGATTGCCAGATTCAAACCGCGATTCAAAGGGAGAATCGGAAGAAGGAGAGCGAGGGAAGGGGGGTAGATAATTGTTCGGGTTGTAGTCCGTTGTGTTATTTAGCGAGAAGATATATGCTAAGTAATGAACATATTACAGTTGTAATTATCAGTAGCGTCAATCTTTGAATAAACTAACTTATACAAAGCGTTGTTAAGGTATTTGTCTCGTAGAGACAAATATTTGCATTTTTTTGATCTCTATTTTTTTGATATTACTAACTCTTCTGCTTATGCCTATGGTTTATCTGGTGGTTATTCCAGAGTTCTAATTAAGTGGAGATGTACTGAAGATGTGGTGAAATTGCAAGTACCCGTGGCAGGTAGTCATCAGGTCGACTGTGATTTATTAAATCATTGGCACTGCTCTCCAGCGGAACAATTACAGTCTTCGATACTGCTGGTTCTTCATCGGCATTTTCCACCTTTATGGCAGGTTTATAAAATCCCTCCTCTTCACTACTATCACTTTCGTCCTATCTTTGCATTTAATAAAGACAGTATGAATTTATTAATTCTTTGAATGGATAATGCAGAAATAAAAATCAATCATCAATGCGACAGACACTCTCGAGGAAAGAGATACGGTCCAAGTACATGTCTTTTTACTACTGCCATTTCGATCGAAAGAGATACTCATCTTTTTAGTTACGAGATAACTTAATTTATAACTATTGGTAGGATTTCAGCACAAAGGCGACTTTCTCCTATAACTGCTGCATCTGTGTCTAACTGGCGTCTCTGGCGTCCTTGAGCTCCTGCTCTATTTTAGTTAGCTTTCCGTTTAAAAATAAAATCTCCTCCTACTTGTTCACCATCAGCCCTTATAACGCAGTGTTCTTCTTTCCTAAAATGTCTAATTTAGATTTCAGATCTGCAATTTCGTTGCTTCCCTTTTTAACAGTATCGCGAAGACTGCAGATTAGTTCCTATTTTTTGCTGGATGGACCAAACAGCAGCTTCTTTTTTAAGTCGTTCAATTAATTCCGCAAAAAAACGTTCTACTGGCGTAGCCGCTCATTCTACTATTCGAGAAGTTTAGGCTGAACTAAATCAGTTTTTAGGGCAGAATTTTGGCTCTACTGCTTAGTTATGTTAGAATCAGTAGGAGGACTCTTACTTAAAATCACATTTTTAAGAGTGGCTCTGATTGATAAATTTTAGAGGTACTTGAAGTTGGATTCCTTTGGTGGAGACGGACTGGCATTTCCTGAGGCTGGAGAATTGGCGTGTAGTCTAATAAGATTTTCCGTTCGATCATTTGGCAGAGTGGTCTGTTTCTGTTTCATCCTGAGTCTTTATGATGACTTGCAACTGTTCGACATGCTCGCTTCTGCTGAAGTCTCGTAGTTAGGAGAATGCAATTTGGCACTAACTTTGTCAGACTTGTTGACCCCTCTCTAAAATGGATGGTGTATTTTTTGTTAACTTTCCTCAGGTGAATTCATTGCATTTCTGTTAATATTCTGCTTTGCCGCGACGTTAGTGAAATCCATCTGTCGCTTATTAAAAGAAAGAGAAGCATTAAAATTATTTGACATGGTTGAAGATTCTATTTCCAATAATTATGAGTTATGACCACGAAAACCATTTTTGATATATACGATCAAACTAAGTAAGCAATAAACGAACGGAAGAAATTCCTATTTGGAGAAAGGATATTTGTCAGAGAGATAATCAAATAATGACTTAATTCATTCATTATTGGGAAATAGGCTGATAAAATAAGGAATAAATTTGGGAGGGTTTGAGGCAGTAGAAAAGAAGAATTCATTAATTATTTTATATTCATGAGTTTTTATTGTTCATATCGATGATTACAATGATTGGAAGATCAATAATAATCAAATTTGCTATATTTCACCTGTTTTAATACCCATGATAATTTTAATAATTTATACCACTAGGTGCATACCCTAATAATAATACAAATCGAAAATGAACCATCCAACTTATCAAAGGAATACATCTAACGACAAATAGTAAGAGGACATATTCCCTCTAAACTCAAAAGAAAATCTGGAAAAGAAAAAATCTATCCTACTAATTTAACTGTAAAACTAACTTTCCTCTCTAGATTAAGTTTAATAGGGAAGACACAAGGACAATGGCGATCCCTATCTTAATGATGCTGCACTTGCCCGACTTCAATCTATTAACAAACAGGCAACCAAACTATAACTTAAATAAATCTAAAAATTATGCAAGTTGGCCATTGGTAAACGGATCCTGAATATTGAGCTCAAGAAAAAGAAAGACTAACACAACTCAGTACACTTTGATTAATACAGAAACTTCTAAAGAAGTAAAAAATTGATATGTTTTTCAGATAGAACAGAATTAAACGATACAACTACGATGAATTGATCGAATAGAAATTAAAAAACTTCACTCTAATAGCCAAAGCCTACGACAATGGAAGAGGTTTTGTGGAGTCAGACCGCAGATATTCTGAAAAATATGAAAGAGCCCTGCTGGAGTGCGACTACATGAATACCATCAAGGTGGTTAATCAAATATTCTATAAGAACTATAGTGGAATTGCAAAGCAATAACAAAATATCACTGAAATAGTGATGAAATTTATATGGATACCGATTTTGATGCTTATTGTCATGGCCTTCACTTTGCCATTTATGTCTTTTATGTTCGAAGAGGCTCTTTTCATGATTTTGCTTGCAATCATCTTGCTAATTTTAGCCACTGTGGCAATAAAGACTTTTCGGAACAGACCTACCTGCAATAATCAAATTGAGCAGACTATCGAAGATGTTAAAATATACTTTTAACAGATCAATGAAGCTTTTGAAAAAAATGGAATAAATATTGTATGGCGATGCCACAAAGATTTCATGTACCTCTAGGCCATATTTCACGGTGGTTTTCCTCGTGAAAGAAATAACTGTTTTTAGAGATGATGATATATTCATTGCATAATTCATCAACTATGAACCTCTTCAATTTACATAATTAGTATTTTGTAAATAAATTATAATAAATTTTGATATAATCTTATTTAATTGTCTGTCAGTAGATTAATACTCCATGCAACACTAACATAGTTTAATGGGAGAGCGATAACCAAACGGAAGTCAATTAATTCTAAAAAATTATAACAATAATTGGTTGAATAGAAGCGAGGAAAAGATGGGAAAGTTGAATAAAAAGCAAATTCCTCTCAAAGTGTACTCAAATAAATTTTTAAGAGAGTCGATGCTCGGAAAATGTTATCATGACCTTTAGAACAACATTGAAAATTGCTATATTAAATCAAGAAATCCTGCAAGGAGATACAAGACCAGATTAAGTAATATTAATAAAACAGCGAATAAAAACTTTAAAATTCGTTCGACTGAGTTCAATGATATTTAAGATCAATTATTTATCACTGCCAACAAACTCAATGAAGATAACAGTAAAGTATGCGTGAAGACATAAAATATGATACATCGACATAAAAGCTATAAATCAGAGATAGATTTAATAAATACAAACTAGGAAGTGGTGGTATTCAAGCCTAATTCTGATATTTTTGCGGACAAAAATGAATGCTAAAATAACCACTCATTGGTTAAACAAAATAGCTTTTACTGTGATACCAAAATGAAAAAGAGAGCATTATCCTTTTCTAGAGCTTTAGAGTTCTTCTCCAGCCTGATCACTCATGATCATTAACTTTTATAAAAATTAAAACTCTGTAATAATAAACAATTAATTCGATAAAAAGTATTGAAAAATAGCAAACTACAGCAAGTTTCTCTCAGTAATTTAACAAAGAAAATATCAATGGAGGAAAAAGCTTTAAAAAGATTATCAGTCTGTTCATCCTCGAATAAAGTAAGGAGGCACAAGCAGGCTTCTAGTAATGACCTCATAATTGCTAAAAGTGACAATTATTAACTTAATGGGTGGGAGGTTACTAACTGATATTTATAAATTAATTGAGGCAAACATTATACAATTGAAATGGATAAATATCACTTTGGCTTATTTCGCAATTTGGTAATTTTATCAACTCTCATCATTAATTATTAAAGCCGATTTTCTGTTTGTTTTTTTATTATCCATGAAAACTATTGGATTAGCTCATGCTTCCAGCATCCACTCCCTGAAGATCTTCTGCCCAATAATTTCATAGATCCTTCTACAATTTCCTTGGGTTCAACAGAATCCCAAGTATTCTGATAGCCCACCATTTTTGTTTTAACATACCAAGGCTTCACATCGAGATAAGTGACAGTTGACTGTTCTTTTGTTATTGTTGCGATGAGATTGGACATGTATGCTTTAGTTGCAGAGTAAACACTGCTATATTTTTGAGTGGAATCAGCTAAAACCGAAGAAATATTAATGAAAAACGGTTTATCACAGCATAATTTTTATATCCTAAGTTTTTAGTTGAGATGAAGTAACAAATGCAGTGTATTAATGTTGACTTGATGAAATTTAGTAATTTAACTTATTGATAAATTTTGATATCTTGAAAAATGAGAAATGCTCACACAATTAATAATTCCCTTAATAAGTACATCTTATTTATTATTTGAGGAAAGTATATTTTTTCTTATGCTGCTTACCATTGAGGTGAGTACCTCATTTTACTGATAATGTTCATTAAAATCAATCTGATGAATTGCTATTTTATCTGACATACGCTACAAATCTGCAAGTTTAGTAGGATTTCTTCCAATGGCGATTACTCGATAATTATGTGCTATTAACCAGCGAACGAATTAAAACCCAATACCATCAGTTGCTCCAGCAACCATTACAACTTCTTGCCGAAGTGGAGATTAATCTTATAAGTAGCACCTAAGAAAATAAGGAGCTATTCTGTTTGTTATTTTAAATATTTTGTACATTGTGAGGGTTAAGATGGATCCAAAGGCTATTGACAATAGCTAAGGCATTAGATTAAATAACCTAAATTAATATACTCAATTTTTCTATTGATATCTAATTAAAATTAAAATAAAGTTATTAAAATATTTATCACGTTCATCTTGAAGTTTTTTTTAAACTTGTTATATTCAATATAAAAGTCATTTAGCTTTTATATTGTTGCATTTAGTCAGAAAAATGCTTTTATTTATTTTGATAAGATGATGATGATAAAGTAAGTGAAGAACTTACCAATGATGACCCACATTTTTTTTTCTAAATCTTATTATCCTTTCTTGTGTTTACTTTGATTAATATTTTTCCTTAGGTCTTTTGGAGATAATTTATCACAGTTTGAAATTATTTATTTTTCGAAATATATTTCAAAAATATTTTAAATAATCTCCAGAAAGCTCTCAAGACTATCATCTAGATAATGTTATTCAACCAATTATATAGGATCAACACCGAAATCTAGGTCTATTTCTAAAGATTGAGATTTATATTTTGGGGCTTTTGTTTATTCCATAGAAGCAGGTTTATTTTGATTTTATTTTTATTCTTATCCTGCTGAATTTTCTGTTGATGAGCTGGTATTTTATTTCAATTATTCATTTTATTGTTTTTATAGATAATTTTCATTTTCATAATCGTAATAAACAATGTCTGATATATTTAAGCAAGGATTTGACTGCGTTTATAATTCATCAAAGCTGGAGCATCCTTTTAGTGACTAATTGTTTTTATAAATATTTAGTAATGTCTCCGAAATCTATGATTGGGAATAGCTCATATTCTATACAAAGGGTTCATTTAAAGTTTCCCGAATAGTTGACATGGATGATTAATCACTTTAGTCATTATAATCTTATTGCACCTCATGCATATATTTTATCATAGTACTTAAATTAAATGCGGATTTCAACTTTATTTCAAATTATTGGATCTGCTTTATAATTTTATTGTTGAAAAAAAGCCCAGAATTATAGTGACTTTCTAATCCCTTATGAGTATGAATGCCTACAGCCGTATATTAGCCTACATCATTTTTGGATAAAATGGGACTACCACTCATACCAATCGAAGTTTTCATGGTATGCTTGATAATATGTTTATCTATTTCATATAAATTCCCAGACAACACTTGTCTATTTGATTAAACCATATTAAGATTGGCATATTCATAATAGTCTTTGCTTGGGTATCCGACCATTTATAATTTTTTACTTTTAGAAGATTAATTTTTTTATATCGTACCTATTTTAATAAAACTTTTAGTTGATAAAGGAGTTTAAAGAACAATTAAAGTGAGTTATTCCTATAATGGCTGATAATTGAAGGTATTTTTAGGAGTCATGCATCTATAGAAAGTCTCTTAACCTTTATTTTCGGATGATTTATATGAGGTTTGATTTTGAATTCTTTCCTTATTAATATTTGGAACAAAAATAACTTCTGAAGAAAACTCCTTTTTGCGTTCGCTAAAAATATTATGTGTACAAGTAAGAATAATTCTCTATGAAACAGCAAATGCAGTACCGTAGTTTATAGTCTGAAGACTTTAACCATTGAACCAGTTCATCCTTAATAGTCCAATGACCTGAAACAGTTATGAGAGATTTGCCTTATGATTCTCATCTGTTATTCTTTATTTAAATTGGATTTGATTATTTGATTATTTATTAATAGAAACCCCTTTTTCAAAATTATGAGCCTCTCCGGAATGAGAATCCGTGTTATTCTTATAACCATTATAATTTGGCATTAATACTATTTCTGAGAAATTTAGAGTCGAATACTAACTATTATATAACAGCGTAGCCTATAATCATCGAAAACACCATAATTGGCAAATAAAATAAGCATATTATTAATAAACCTTTTAGGACAGGGAATTTGGCAACAAAACATTTCTTAAGCAAGAATTATTTATGATTTAACTGTTTACCTTTTGGAAAACCCCCTACTTTTTTCCTCTCAATTTCTTATCAGGATTGCACTTTTCCTAAAAGTGATATAAATTATGACTATAGCAGTCTAAACTAAGATGAAAACAACTAATTTTCTTGATCGTTTAACCTGAAAACAAAATTACCTGTAAAATTTTAAATATGAATTCGTTTTTATTTTTTGTTTCAAAGCTAAAACATATATCAAATTAAACTTATCATCTAAATGAAGTATAAATTGACTTAAAATTTGCAAAGTTTGATTATTTTTTATCAATATTGTTTTTATTAAACTTACCAATCCTCAAAAACAAAATAATTGTATGGGAAATAATAAATTAAAGGACGATCATTCTTTACTTGATGATGGAAATGACTGAAATACTCATTTAGTCTATAAAAATCAAAACATACTGTTAAACAGATGGAGAAGCTTTTTCTTTTCATCGCATCTAATTAGAATCATCATCAACATTCATCATAACATTTAAATTTAAATTTAAATTAATTCAAAATGCAGTTATTTAGAAAATTTAATTATAAATAATCATTCTCCGATTGATTTAGATTAATAGAAATACATCATAGAAGCTCATTTTGACTCCTAAAAATATTAATATAGATCTCGAGACCATATAATGGCATAAAAAATTAAAAGAATCAGATCTATGCTGTTTTACTACTATTAATGATAAAAATCCATTAAACATATAGCTCTTGAAGAAGGTAGGATGACACTTATTAGATATTATTATACTAATCTTTTAACAGATTTTTTTCTTAGATTCAGTATAATTTCTATTATTAACATTGATATCAAAATAAATAAGCCAAAACCATTTGATTAGAAATCAACCTCCTATATTTCATGCCAATCTTAACCAACAAATAGAAATAGGAGTTGTTTAATGACCTTAAGCAATTATTTTTCTCGACAGTTTTAATTAAAGAAGTTATTTTAATTTGCGATCAGCTGTATTTTTAATATTATCATCAAAACACAGTATCTAAAAATTGAAAAGAAGTGAATTGCAATGAATAGTTTTAAGGTTACCTTGAAGAATTTTTTATATAATTTTGGCAACTAAGAATATTAAATTGCAAGAGTTTGATCATTTTCAGGATTTTATATCGGAAGATTTAGGTTTGAACACTTTTTATTTTGAATCAGTGATATTTTTTATTAGTCTTAAAGATGATTTTAGACATATTAATTTAGGCATTTTACACCCATAAATGCTTGTCAAACTCTTGTTCATCAAGAACATCAATAACTCAGGTTGATAAAAATATTTTGAATCTTCTAATAATATCAATTATAATTATACTTTTTCCAGATAAAATTAATTCTTTTCAATTAATTATTATTCAAGACTTATTTATATTTTGATTTATACTTTTTACCATAATTTTTATGAAGAAGAGTTTGTAATAATTTTTTTAATATTTAATGTTGTCTCTTTAAAATGAAAAACACAATTAAACAAAATCAGCAAGTCAATGCAATAATTTTTTTATAGAACCTTGTTATTTATTTAAAATTTTATGATATTTTATTTTTCAATAAACTTTGATAAAATCATCTCTATTTTACTATAAAGGAATTCTCTTTGATGGAAAATGAACCTCAAGAATGGCTTTTTATTTCATTACTTAATAATATTTGAACTTCATGAAAAATATTATATTTTAAATAATTTTACAATTCCATCTTTAAGATCAAAAAGCATAAATTGCATTATAGTCATGCAAAATTGTAATTAAATAGTATGAAAATCGCCATTCTGTTCCTGCTCGCAGTTATCACTCTAGGATTCAACATTCAAACCGAAAACCCATATGACCTTCAATGCATTAGTGATGGAGCCGCCTGCGCCACAGATGTATCATGTTGTTGCAAGCACTGCCGATGGGCAATAACAGGAGCAAATTGCGTTCCTCTAAATGAACCTCAAGAATGATTGTTTATCTCATTGCTGAACAATTTGTTCCTTCTTGATTTTTTAAATATCGCAATTATTTATAAGAAAAATTTCGCTTGCTATTAATAATTCAAGTAATTGTTTGAATAATCTTTTATGATTGGAAATTGAAAATGATGAACAGTATTTGTAAATATTTTTAATCGTTATCTTAAATGATAAATTGAATTAAATCAAAAAGACAATGCTATAAGAAATATATCAGGAATCTCTCTTTCATATATTGTGTTTTATATTTGAAGTACTATCGAGCAAGAATTAATATATTATAAAAAATGGATAAAAATCCTCTGTAGCAGCACAATATAACGAGCGGAAAAGACTAAATTTGTTTTATCTAAAAATGGGACCTAGATTATGAGGGAGGCTTAGGAATTCTCCATCTTCGGACAAGGGACAGTAGAGAAAAAAGAATAGTTAATATTTCTTTTAGAGATCATGACTATCTCTAAGCTAATGCAATGTTCAAAAGATATAGGGTTTTCTTTCTGAAGCCTTGGATGAAAAATAACAAATAAATTCACAGGTATAATCACGGATCTGCCTTCAAATCTCATTAAAATAAGGACCTAGCTGCAAAAAGTTTGCTCTTTAACATGGCAATGTAATAAACTGAGGAGTTGAAAGCCAAAAACGGCAAGATGTAATTAGAGTGGAATTTAAAATATCGGCAAATTGTTTAAGAAAAGGATAAGGACTTCAAGAAATTTCAAAAATAAAGAGAGATGGCAAAAAACAATGAGAAAGAATTGCAAAATTCAGTGAGGATGTTGCAATATTAAGTGAGGAGGTTGTAAAATTAAACGAGGAGACAAAACGGTGTAAATGAACCAATTAATATTCACAATTTATTCGATGATTAACCGGGAAATGGTAATGGGAGGGAATACGAGGGTCCGTTTGTTGGATATGGGCAATGGCGAAGATGAAAATCCACTCAAAATGATTTGTCGTTTAAAATTATTGAAACTAGTTTTTTGCTTAAGATTCGTGATTATTCCTGTATGATTCATTATTTATTTAAACTTAAAACTTATTTCATTCCTGCGAAGTGAGTTCTTATTTATATGGCAAGGTTCTATATTTATGCCCTTTGTTCATAGTATATAATCGTTCTCACATTAATTATGTATAAATATAATCTTTCGATTGATTGAAATGAGAAAAGTCAGTAGTATCAAGCTTTAAGCTCACAATGTTTAACTTAGTCCATTTTTTTATAATATTTCAATATGATATCTAAACCTGATCATTGATTTGCTAAACTAATCCGACTATCGATCCACCCTATTTTTCCATGAAACTTATTAATTAATTGCAATGCTCCAATTTTAATACAATCAAAAATAATATCGCTTTTATTTTTGCTCAGACAAAATTCAATGAAGCGATTCGAGTAAAGCTGCCCCCCTGAACCAATCAATCTTAAAAAGATTTCTTATATTCAGGAGTTTCCAGAAAGGCTGGAGATGATGGATGGCGAGGATTTATCCACCCTTGGAGCCTATATTAGCTCCAACATACAATCCAAACGAAGAAAGATTATTAGCTTGTATGCTACAAGCATGAGTGGCCAAAAGGGAGCTGAAGATATATGTATTCCTGCTTTGATTAATACTCGTCAGGACTGGCAAAATTATGCAAAAAAGAATTGTAAATATACACTGTAGCCGATCTCACCGACCCTCCGCCAAACAAACAGTCCCTTGCCGCGCCCTAGCAATGATCCAGATTTCATTGTAAGTAATAGATTTCCCTCAAAATAAAAAGCCAAAGCGACAATATTTCGTCTTCGCTTGAATTCTCCTATCAAAAAGAAAATAGCCTTGAGCAGTCCCAAATAAGATACAAAATAACTGATTTTATCTGATTTTAAGCAATACTCCCAAGTAGAACCTGTGCTTCTCCCAAAAAAAAGGAAAGACAGTCTTGAAAATAAAAGTAAACCAATATAAATAAATGGTGAAATTAACCCTTGGGAATATCTAGTATTAGCCCACGAACACAGTCTTTGTGAATTATGACAAATAGTTGCTACTATGATTTGAGTCTCTCTTCATGTGATTCTTTTTATACAGTCTATAGTAACTTCAATAAAATCTTGAAAGTGATTTATATTATACTAACTTTAAACCGTTAATTCTTACTTATGGCATAATTTTTGAAAGAGTATCATCTATACGACGATCTCGCCCGCCTCAACAACGATGAGTACTATCAGCAGACTTTTGATACCCCCTAAACATTTGAATTTTTCAGCAAAATATTCACTCTTCAAGATCTAAAGGCTCATAGTCAAACAGCAAAAATATTCTTTTACAATATGAGGCATACCAATGATAAAAATGTGTATATGATGATGAAGTGGTTAATAATCATCCATCGACTTATTCATTCAGTTTGCTATGTCAAACTGCTTGAATAAATCTCTGAAAGTCTGCCAAGAATGAGCAAACCTATCCTCAACCAAAAAATCGATGGCTATATTTATTAAAAATTAATTAAACCCTATGCCCAGTACCTGAAAAAATTGTGCATGCTGGTGATCAGGAATAAATATAAGAACTATAAGCTTGGCAATAAATAAAATTGTTTCAGCAGCGAAGAGTAGGAGTGGTTCATTAAATTTAACCTCTTAACCTTTGCCACAAAGGAGTTTGCAAATCCAATTAACGAGTTTACTAATTTTTTCAAAGACTTCTATCCATTTCTAAACACTTATGGCCAGTTGATTGGCGAAGACCTCAAGGTAAAAATGCTGCTATTCAGAAATTACTAAAATAGCTAAAGAAGGAACACAAAAGATAGCGCAATCACATGATTCAATCATAAGAGTTATAATACTTTGAAACTTCTTTGAACCAAATGGCGGAAGACTGTTTATAATGTGATGACTACTAAAATGAACTCGAGTTAAATTTAGATCTCTGCGATTCTCAATTTCAGTAGTTTTTGAAATCTGGGTGCAAGTAGTCCGTCAACAAATTTAGCAATGCTCTTGATATGATCTGAATTAATGTTTATCAATTAAACTACATATTCAAACACGAAATCGCTAAAGATCCCGATAAGGTAATTTCTGCTATGTTAATACTATAAATTATGAAGAACTACTCTAACAAATATAAATCCAATACCAAGCCAAATCATAAAAAATAACGATAAACTTCTTTAAGTCGAGCGGAAACACTACCCACGGATAGTATCATCAAACTACAGCCTTTTAGCGAGGAATGCACAGTAGAACAGATATAATAACAATTACAAACATTTAGGCATACTATGCGAACTTATCGGGCTAATAATGCATCCGACTCCATTAAATTTGCATCATTAATCAGCCGTTTAAACTGCATTATCAAAATTCCGAAAAGGAGAAAATAAAACAAGTCTTACAAGCTGTGCCGGACCATGTCGGTTGACTAATCAAACTACACAAATCTCCCATCTAAAGATTCAACTCAGTCCAAAAAAAGAATATAGTAGTTGCAAGCTCTCATAAAGGCCAAACCAATCAAAGTTTCAGATTCAATATCGAATGAAGTAAGATAAAAGGCCATTAATAAAACAATATAGGTATCAGCTTCTTTTTCCGAGTCAATGAGAAAGCCAAAAAGCGAATCCCTATTGTTGGATTTTAACAAAAACAATTGTTACCTGTTTTCTCGCAGTAAACATAAAGTGATGCAGTGTGAGCTCGGGGAACAGCCCAAGAAAATAGTATAATTTCAAAATTTAACATCTGATAAATATAAAAATTTTGGTGATATATATTTCAAGAGTTATTTGAGGAAATATGCTCAAAGAAAAGATTTGCTAGGTCACGGAGGAATTTTGAGACTGACAAATATCTGAGGAAGCGGATATTTTAATGATGCAAAGAAGATAATTTATTTGTATTTTGCTTCGAAATAAATATTTAATTAATCATGCCTTCTAAACCAACCGATGACCAGTTGCGCAAAGCCATTGATGCCATATTTTAGAAATACGACACGGACAAGTCCAATACTCTGGAGGGGGATGAGATTATTCATCTAATTAATGATGCCTTTCGGAGTTTAGGCCGCCATAGATAAGTAAAAAGCGAAGAGGTAAATCATTTCCTGGAGGCGATAGACACCAACAAAGATGGGAAAATATCAAAGGCAGAACTGTTTGACATCCTGAAGCTTCTCATTTCTGGGTGATGATTTTATTGTTTGATTAATGTTTAAAAAGAATAATATCCTCCTTTCTAGACATATCATTAATTGTTAAAATATGTCTCAGTAATTAATATATTGAAGTGTTCCTCCAATTAACTACAAGTTAGTGTATAATAAATATTTGATACAAAATTGATTATGATTGGATGGTTTTTTACCAGAAAAGTATTATTGAAAGAAAAATTAAAATATTTAGTATCGTAGATGGTGGGATCTGCCTTGTGCCATATTTTTTAAATAAGATTATTCATCCGTATATATTATTTGATAATTTAATTTTTAAAATATAAAAGTTTTTATGGAGCATTAAATTAAATTTCTATCATGAAATGCAACCTGATGAATGTGAAATGCAATCTGATGAATGTGAAAATATACAATTAATTCTTAAATATATATTTACAATAAATCATTTGGCTGCGAATAGGAAATAATAATAATAATTCCCATATTTTAAAGTCATACTTATGGAGATGACTCCTATTGCTTTCGAACAAATTGACTATCAGTAAGGCCAATTTCGCAATATTTTAATTTTATTTATGAGTCATTATTGCTATCTAATATACATTAAGTGCAATATCATTATCCCCATCTTTATATCGTATCATTATGCTATGCTTTCAAACGTGTTTTCGATAATTCCACTTCTTCCAAGTTATCATAAATTTCCCTATTTAATTTCATTTATTTAATTAAATTATCCAAATTATGAGTATTTGAACTTGTATTTTAAGGTTCATTCTCAAAGATGCAATTATTAAAGATGTTTATGTGCTTTTATCTTCGATTCCTTTAAATAGTGAATGGCACATTCAATACAATTTGTTCTATTGAGATTTATGGTTAGATAATTTCATTCCTATTGGTATTTTAACGTAATTCCAAAGGCTGTTGACTCATCTTTCTCTTTTCAACTTCATCTCTGTGGAAGGAATATGATCTATGCGTATGCCCAATTAGTCTCAACTTATCAATATTTACGACTCCATGCGATATACATTTTTTAGGACTGAAGATTAAATTGCCTTCATCTTTATGTTTAAAGAGAGACAACGCTTTTTGTTTATATACTAAAGATTTCATCTTCCTTTTAATTTCAATGGGATCAAACTTTTGATAATTTTTCATTGCTTATGTTTGAGCTTTTCCTATTGGATGAAAAACAAAATCCATATCTTCCATTCCCTCAGTTTTAACAACAGGTACTTTCTGTTTTTTACTGTTTAGTATTTTATTGACATTTATCTGTTTGAGCTAATAATTTAAACGCTTTTTGGTTTGTTAAAAATCTTAACTTTTAGAAGAAAACCTTGGGGATTTATGAATAGGAGTCTCTTTAATTCTAGGGCTGATAAGGTTGATGTGATTGCTTGACAAATATCTACCCGAAATTATTGGCAAATTCTAATGATTAATTCGATCGTTGTATTTCATCAACCATTTTTTAAAAGGTTCCATTACTTGCTTTATTGACTGTTAGTAATTATATTTAAGAACAAGAGTTGATGATAATTAAGATATTTTTTTTTCTTAATGATTAAAAATCAATAAGGAAAAAACAAGATATCATTCGCTTTATCAGCTGCCATAAGTGTATGATTTTATGTAATTTCTTCAATTCAAAGATAGAAGATAGGTGATATGTATTCGATAATGATATATAGTTTTCATACTTTCGAGAGAGTGTTTTAGTTTATTTCGATGATTTCATGCACAGGTCATAAACTTCAAGTTAATTTCAATTTTATTTATTTTGTTAGTATTATAATTAATAACGGAAGTTTATAGAAAGGGCATGTCCAAATTTATCCATCAAATCCCCAAGGCCGAAAATGTCTACTTCTAATTTAGGTTTTAGTCTAGTCTTAGAAAATACGAGAAGCCGCCAACCAAAAAGATCAAGTGTGATCCCCTCTGCAAGCACTGTCAAATTCGCATTCACAAACGCTCAAATAGTCCTTTTTGTCATAATCATGCTCTAATATAAAAAAATAAACCAGTTAAGGGTCAGTAGAACCCCAAGGAAATACTATCTCCTAATCACCATATCATATCTTAAAGTAAAACCATCAAGTTGTCAAAGAAGCAAACCTCAAATGATGCTGCCTCAAATCAGGAGGACAATTTATAAAAAAAGATATACTAATCGTTGCTGAACAGTCACAGAAAAGTGAGTAAATATGATAATTCGATAGGGGACTGCTCCTCGATGGAGGACGACGTTTATTTGAACGATTTCTAACGCGATGGTGATATTGATGAATAAAAAAATAACGAAGATGCTGATTTCGGCAATATCGAGATAAAATTAAAGTAAAATGCCCCTCAAGAGGAATGTTAATAAAATATAAGTCTAATGATTAAGAAGGAGGCAGTTTTAGAAGAGCAGTAAAATAATAATAATCAATCGACAGATTAGCAACCTATTAAAGACTAAGTTTAACAGATTTAATACTAAAAAACACCTTCAGTCTATTATTAACAAATTGTCAAAGCTTAGACATCTAATTAGGGTGCGGAAAAATTATAATAATCTCAATATTAAGAGATTAATCCACTCGATAATCTCGAACAATTTCCCACCTAAAATATTGAGCACCAAAGTGAATCTTTTCACAAAATATAATAGCCTCCTTTAATTCTAGAAGAACCTTGCAGGTTATTTTAAAACCAAAATATCGAATAAAAAGAAAGTAATTAATTTATATCTTTGCCCATTCCAAACAGTTTCAGTGAGTTAATAACTGAAAATTGTTTGGCATTTCAAGGAGGTCGCATATGTATAAACTCCCTTGGGCAAAATTATTTAATTTCTGTCCGAGTGTTTAATCGACTTCGAAAGCAATGTGCTGATGTTGACCAGCTTATGAATATAATAATTCAGCAGCGGCCTTACCTCTAATCAATGAAAGATAAACTCAAAGAAGAATTACAAAAGTATAATCAACATTACTCGTGATTTGTTTTTTCTTCATGATTTACCACACTAATAATACTGCAAACTGTGGTATTCGATATTTATAATAATTGACAATGATCTGGAGAGAGTATATCTAATGCACTGGAATAATGATTGCTTCGACACTATTGCATACCAGTTTACTAAGAACGGTAATAGACCGAGATTCCATTGGAAAGGTTGTAGCATTAGCCTTTACCATTAGTTTAATCACTCTCATGAATTATTTTGGATCAACTGATAATAATATCAAAATATGGTATTGGATTGCATGCCTCAACTTGCTTATTGTAATTGTCGGTCTTTCTCGCCTTATTTTAAATTTAAAACCGATAAAAAGAGTTATAACTGATGCAATTACCAAATATTTGTTTTCATTAGCAAAATCAAATCTTACTAAAAAATAAAAGATTGAAAAGATAGTAATTTGCCTTATCATATCAAGTGTCTTTGCCGCTAGCCTCATAATATACATATTTATAGCCGATGTATAATAGATACTTCGAGAAGATAACTTTATTCTATGCGTTTCTTTCATTTTCCTTTCTCTTTTCACTTTATATCTTATTTAAAAAATATTTAGATCACAGATGAAGTAGGAAGCTATAAAAAGAAAATTATTCCACATCGGTCCGCTTATTATGGTTCCCATTATCAACTATCTTAATAATGGTGTGCTAATACTGATATTAAATGCAAGTTTTTATTTATTTTTTGCTTTGGAATTGATCCGATATAACACCAAGGACATCACCTGCATGAATAATTAATAAAATGCCATATGTTTTTCATAAGGCAGGCTGTTTTTCGTATTTGATCATATTGTTGGCTTATTCTCTTGGATGTCTAAATTTAATAGCAGATAGACATAATTTTGGTTTACCCATCTTTTCCTGATATCGTCATTGGTCCTCTCTTATAGTTTTAAGGGACTCACTCATAATTATTTTGGAATATCTGAGCATGTAGTTCTTTCTATGATTGCAGCCGATGGAATGGCAGCTATAATTGGGAAAAAGATTGGAAAGCACAAAATATATAGAGAAAAAACAATTGAAGGAAGTTTGGCTTTTATCGTAACATTTATTGCCTCTTATTCAATGATGGAACATGAATGTGGACTTATATAAAAGTGTGTTGTTGGGATCTGTTGCGGTATAGGAGAACTCATCGGTGGAGACGCTGACAATATGGTGACTTTGCTGGTATTCTAT
>Ga0302186_10000548_pt1 | contig 33343 bp, 24 predicted proteins | sample II_Bog_E1_2_FD_198782 | JGI IMG/M metagenome (GOLD analysis project Ga0302186, IMG submission 198782) | Peat permafrost microbial communities from Stordalen Mire near Abisko, Sweden - II_Bog_E1_1 | ecosystem: Environmental > Terrestrial > Soil > Wetlands > Peat | place: Sweden: Abisko... | reverse complement strand
GAAGGGGAGGAAAAAAAGATCGTATTACCGGGTTATCCAACTTATCCAAAAGACGAAGATATTTACAGTTCGGGTAAAGAAGAGAAAGAAATAGATCCGGAACAAATTGCTCTTATCAAGGAAAAAGAAGAAAACGGTATAAATAATGAAAAAGATTTTGAAGATGATGAATCAGGAGATGACCTTGATGTACCCGGTTCAGAATTAGATGATAATGAAGAAAATACCGGAGATGAGGATGAAGAAAATAATTACTATAGTTTAGGGGGCGAAAATCATGAAAATCTGGATGAAGATTCGAATAAATTAGATTAAGTCTAAATTGAATCCTGTTTTATTTCCTCGGAATTCAGATTATCAGACAAGAGAAACAGATCAACTATCTCATTTCTCTTTCTTTGAATTATTTAAATTATTGGTCAACAAACATTCAGTCAATGGAAGTATAAAATTGTCACAGAGACATTGAAATCAACTTGTTGCCATTTTAAAACCAACTTAATCAATGCATTTGAGTCCGGATCCGGATGATTGATAAGAAAATAAAATCAGAACATAAAAAATCAGGAAAATCACAAAGTCATTACTAACTTAAATCTCAAAATATTATGCGCTACTTTGGAAACAATATCAGTATGGTTGTAAATGAAATGGTGGTCAGCTATTCCGATTTGGGACCGGATAATGCTCCGGTAATTATTTTTATCCACGGATTTCCACTTAATAAGTCTATGTGGAATAAACAGGTTGAAGTTCTGAAGGATAATTTCCGTGTGATAGCGTATGACATACGTGGTCATGGAGAATCGGATACAGGGAATGATCCCTTTTCTATTGACTTGTTTGTAGACGATTTGATCCGGTTTATGAATGCTTTAAAGATACATAAAGCCTCTTTATGCGGGCTGTCAATGGGTGGCTATATTGCATTAAAAGCTATTGAAGACAATTCTGAACGTTTTGAAGCACTTGTATTATGTGATACGACCTGCAAGACCGATTTGCCTAAAGTTAAGGCAACACGTTTAAAGACTATTGAAAACATTATTAAAAACGGTGTATTTAAATATGCCGATGGAAGTTTAAAAAATTTATTTTCACCAGAATCATTTACTACTAAACAAGATGAAATTTCGTCTGTGAAAGAGATGATTATGAACACTTCCGAACTTTCACTCTGCAGCACCTTACTTGCTTTATCTGCCCGTCAGAGAACATGCACCGGATTGCCGGAAATAAATGTACCTGTGCTTATACTTGTCGGAGAGAAAGATGGGATTACACCACCGGCTGCTTCAAGGTTTATGCAAGAAAAAATAAAAAATTCGACTTTACATGTGATTGAAGGTGCCGGTCATTTAAGCAACCTTGAAAATATGGAAGAATTTAATCAACAACTTCAACTGTTTTTTGACCCGATCTATAAAAACCAACAAAACGTTACTCAATCTTCAGAGAATACAGTTTTAAGAGATTTACGGAATAAGTTGAGTATGTTGTTGTCATTCAGATCAATTTAAGTCACCTTCCAATTTTGATAAAAAGTATATGTTCGCTTAGTTGATGAAAACAGGTTGAATCAATCCTTCAACCTAATAAAAAATGGATATATTAATTACTAATTCTCGTAAAATGATTGTATTATGAATGATATAAATGATAATAATTACCGTTTTATAAAACCTGTATTTAGTGAATCAATTATGAATTCTCAGAATTTCTCAAAGTATCCACTGGGTGAGGATTTTTATAATCTGATTACAGAAGATAATGAAACAAATACGTTTGAAAGTTCGAAAATGATAGATTCAAAAGTAAATGATGAAAATTGAACTTAATAGATTTAAATTTCTGTATATCCTCCGTTAAATGATTTTTATTTAAAGTTTCAAGGCTTTTATGTAGCCGGAAATGTTTAATTCTAATAGTATCAGAGAACAATAACAAAAGAATTTTCAATGTCTGATTGATTATAAACAAATTGATTGTATTCGAGTCAAGCTGATGAAACAAATAGAAAATTTAAATATTCTCCATTACATATTGAATTTAATTAAGGTATACGATTTGTTAATAAAATAAGCAAAAATTTAATACTTAAAACTATGGTGAACTTAGTTGAAAACAAAGTATTTGGAAAAGTCAGGGCAGAGTATATAGAAGTAGAACGCTATGTACATCTTCATGTTACTGATGCAGGTGAAGGACGGCCTATTGTGTTAATACCGGGTTGGCCGTTAAGCGATGAAATGTATGAGTACCAATACAACGATTTAATGAATAAGGAATTTCGTGTGATTGGAATTACATTAAGGGGTTTTGGCAGATCGGACAAGCCTTATGGAGCATATAATTATGATGTGCATGCAAAGGATATTAAAAGTGTGTTGGATAAACTCGATATAAAAGATGCCGTTTTAGGTGGATTCTCTATGGGAGGCGCAATTGCTATCCATTATCTGGCAACTTATGACTCTGCTCATGTCTCTAAACTGATTTTAGCAGGTGCAGCTGCTCCTATCTGGACGCAACGGAAGGATTTTCCTTATAACCTTACCCTGTCAGCTGTTGATGATTTAATTGCGTTGAATTTTAGTGACAGGCCAAAACTATTAGCAGAATTTGCAAAAATTTTCTCTGCCAATGAAACTTCATTAAATGAAGGTATCAGTAAATGGCTCCATGGAATTGGATTAGTAGCTACAGCTCATGCCACCGGCCAGTGTTTATACGCTTTGAGGGATACTGATTTAAGAGATGATCTGAAAAAAATAAAGATCCCTACCTTAATACTTCACGGGAAAAAAGATAAAATATGTTCGTTCGAACTGGCTGAACAAATGAAAGCCGGAATTGAGAACTCAAAACTTGTTGCCTTTGAAAATAGTGGTCATAGTTTGTTTCTTGAGGAAACAAAGAAGTTTAATTCCGAATTGATAAAGTTTGCAGGAGTATAAGATTTTTGGAATTAAGTATCAAGAAAAAATTAACTACACATATAGATCACAATAGAAAAACACAATAGATTTAAATACACGAGATTCTTTACAATTTATTCATTTACAATTTACAATTTACAATTGGTAAGGAGCACTGTATTTTAAAATTAATAATTAATCAACCAATCAACCGATTAACTAATGAAGGTTATTTACTCAATAATATTCCATGATTGAATCGCTCTCAATCCAGGTTCTCCTGATCATATTCGGCGTGAGTGGAGTGATAATATGGTTAGCAGGAATTAAATTAACTGAAACAGCTGATATTCTTTCCACTCATTTTGGGTTGGGTGAAGCTTTAGGGGGGTTGATATTACTCGCAATAGTCACAAACCTTCCTGAAATTGCCATCACAGTAAGTGCGGCATTGCAACATAATATGGATCTTGCCATAGGGAATATCCTTGGTGGTATTGCCTTGCAAACAGTAGTTCTTGTTGTGTTGGATGTTTTTGGTCTGGGTAAAAAGGATCCGCTTACTTACCGTGCAGCTTCACTGATATTAGTCCTGGAAGGATTAATGGTTATAACTGTTTTAACATTAGTGGTTGTCGGCAACCAGTTCGGACCTTCAGTTATTTACATGGGTATATCGCCTGTTGATCTTATCATCTTGTTGGTTTGGATTGTAGGCATTTACATGATAGGGAAGGCAAGAACCAGTTTACCCTGGCATCAGTTGGGTGTCCTTCCGAATATGCAAAAAGAAGAGAGAGGACACAGCAAGAAAAAGAAGTATGATTTAGCCATCAAGAAAGGTACGCGTATTGTAACTGTTATTTTTGTTTTCGCATTATGCTCTCTGTTAACGCTTGTTGCTGGTGTGGGGTTGGAGGTAAGCGGTGATGCCATAGCAAAACAGATTGGAATGACAGGCGTATTGTTCGGGGCAACCGTATTAGCGGCTGCAACTTCTCTGCCTGAAGTATCCACAGGGATAGCATCCATAAAACTGAAAGATTATCAAATGGCGATGAGTGATATTTTCGGGGGTAATGCTTTTTTACCGGTATTATTTCTTGTTGCCACTGTTATTTCGGGTAAATCAGTTCTTCCCCAAGCCCACAAAACGGATATTTATCTTACAGCTCTGGCGATACTCCTTACGATTATTTATATCTGCGGATTAATATTCCGTCCACGAAAACAAATAATGGTGATGGGCATTGATTCATTCTTAGTATTGATAGTTTATATCATTGGATTATTGGGATTGTTTGTTATTGTTTAGGATAAGAATTAAATGAAAACAACTATTATTCATAATATTGTAACCAGATTATATTTTTTATAACAAAATGGAAAATCAAACTAAAAAAAAGAAAGTGGCTATTCTGGCAACAGATGGCTTTGAACAATCGGAATTGAAGAAACCTCTAAAAGCTTTAAAAAAAGAAGGAATCTTAATTGATATAATATCATTAAAAAAAGGAAAAATAAAGGGTTGGAAAAACACAAAATGGGGTGACAAAATCAAAGTGGATGTCCCTGTTGACATGGCAGTCTGTTCCGACTATGATATGTTGGTTCTACCGGGAGGGGTGATGAATTCCGATACAATACGAACGAATGAACCTGCAGTGAAATTTGTAACCGGTTTTTTTGAACAGGGAATACCAATTGCTGCTATTTGCCATGCCGGTTCGATATTAATTGAAACAGGATTATTAAAAGGGAAACAGATGACGTCCTATAAATCAATTAAAACAGATCTGATAAATGCCGGAGCAGATTGGAAAGACGAAGAAGTAGTAGTGGATAAAGGACTTATTACAAGCAGATGTCCGACAGATCTTCCTGCATTCTGCGAAAGAATAATCAGGGAAATCGAAGACAAAATTCCGGTTCATATAGACGAATGAAAATGAATGAAACAAGTTAAAAAAAGATTTCCTTCAGAGAATAAACAAATTAGTTACGCCTCTAAAGTACGTATTGTAATTAACAATTAACAATAAGTAATGCATTATGCATTAAAAATTATGCATTACTAAAATTCAGCATATGAGCAAAAATGTATCGGATCAACTGGTTGAAATATTAGTTGATGCAGGCATTCAACGAATTTATGCCGTAACCGGTGATAGTCTTAATCACGTAAATGCAGCAGTACATCGTAACGGTAAAATCAAGTGGATTCATGTCCGTAACGAAGAGACTGCTGCTTTCGCTGCCGGTGCTGAAGCGCAGTTAAATGGACTGGCATGTTGTGCGGGCAGTAGTGGCCCGGGACACGTTCATCTGATCAACGGTTTATATGATGCACATCGTTCATCGGCTTCCGTATTGGCCATTGCTACTACTATCCCTACCAAAGAATTTGGCTCCGGTTATTTTCAGGAAACAAACATATTCAAACTTTTTGACGATTGCAGTTGCTACAACCAGATGGCTGTAACACCAATGCAATTTCCCCATATGCTGCAGGCTGCACTTCAACATGCCTTGCATAAAAAAGGGGTAGCTGTTCTTGGTTTGCCGGGTGATATTACCAATCTTCCTTCTGTAAAGGCTGAAACTACAACAACTTTATTCCACAACAAGCCTATCGTTAGACCATCTGATGATGAACTTTTACAACTCGCAGGAATAATAAACTCACAACAGAAAGTCACCATTTATTGCGGACTGGGTGCTGCTGAAGCGCATGACGAAATTATACAACTTGCTGAAAAATTAAAAGCACCCGTATCTTATTCTTATAAGGCAAAGATGGCGATCCAGTATGATAATCCGTATGAAGTGGGTCTTACCGGATTATTGGGGATTCCTTCGGCTTATCAAAGCATGCATGAATGCGAATTACTGGTATTACTTGGAACTGATTTTCCTTATACTCCTTTCATGCCTGTTCATAATAAAATTGTACAAATTGACATTAAACCTGAAAACCTTGGTCGAAGAGCCAAACTTGATTTGGGACTTTGTGGGGATGTAAAAGATACATTGCAAGCTCTGCTACCTCTGATAGTAAAGAAGGAAAATGGCACATTCCTCCATCGTCAATTAGAATTTTACAAAGAAGTCAAAAAGAATTTATTGTTTTATGTAAATGATCCCGGAGAATCAAATTCTATTCATCCGGAATATGTTGCCTCGGTGATTAATGAGTTAGCTGACAAGGATGCAATATTTACAGTAGATACCGGAATGTGTTGTGTTTGGGCTGCCCGCTATATCAATGGAACCGGTGAGCGGAGAATGCTGGGTTCATTCAATCACGGATCAATGGCCAATGCAATGCCACAAGCTATTGGTGCTGCGTTTGCCTGTCCCGGAAAACAAGTGATTGCATTTTGCGGTGATGGAGGCTTGTCCATGATGATGGGTGACCTGATGACGATTGTTCAATACAATTTACCTGTGAAGATTGTTCTTTTTAATAATCGTTCATTGGGCATGGTGAAACTGGAAATGGAAGTAGCAGGAATTCCTGATATTGAAACGGATATGTTGAATCCTGACTTCGCAAAATTGGCAGAAGCAATGGGAATGTTCGGTATTACAATAAATGATCCTGCAGATGTGAAATCAGCATTAAAAAAAGCCTTTCTACAGGATGGCCCCGCGTTAATTACAATTCAGACTGATCCGAATGCACTTGCCATGCCTCCTAAACTGGAGTTTGATCAGATGAAAGGCTTTGCTTTTTATATGGGAAAAATGATGGTAAGTGGTCGTGGAGATGAGGTAATTAAAATTATTAAGTCTAATTATAAACATTTGGGTGAAGTTTTATAATTAATAATTAATAATTACCAGGATGCTGAAATTTAAGGTTTTGTAGATTAAATGATAGATTATTTAACTATTTATGTTTACTTAATTGAAAAAAAGAAGAATAACTAATGTTGAATATAAACTAAAAAAGAAAATTATGCCGGATTTCGGATCACCCTTTTCAGGGTTAGCAAATGAAAGAAAGCTTATAATTCAGAGCTCGTAAGAGCAATCCGTTTCATGGTAGCTGCAGAGTATGAAGCGATACAGATGTATATGCAACTCGCTGAATCAACTGACAATAAACTCGCTGTGAATGTGCTAAAGGACATTGCAGATGAGGAACGTGTACATGCAGGTGAGTTCTTAAGATTACTTAAGGAAATTTCCCCTGATGAAGAAAAATTTTATTCCAACGGGGCAACAGAAGTAGAAGAAGAAATTGAAAAAGGGAAGTAATCTTCAGTTTAACCAACTATGAGTGTTTGGCAAATTGACAGAAATGATGTAATTGTTGCTAATAAAAATGCATACAAAAGCGCGCAAGAATTTTGGATAGAGCGAAATATCATTTAGGAGATACATCCATTCAAACCCTTTTGAAAGAAGGAGATCCAGCTTAAATAATATTAATTACTGCCACCGAAATGAATGCGGATTGTATTGTTATGGGTTTTCATAGACAGAAATGGATGGAAAACATCCTTTTGGAAAGTGTAATAAAGTAAGTGTTGAGAAACATAACTATTCCGTTGTTCGTAATTCCAACTAAAAAAAGTTTTTAGACTTTTTTTAGTGATCGATGGCTTATTAATTCCAGTTCTTTATATACAATATACAAGGCTACATATTCAAAGAAAACCGGGACAAAATTGAATAATATTTTATGAATTTAAATCTGGAAATTTAAAATCAGGCAAAGGCTGTAAAGGTTAAATATTAATGACTGAAAGCAATCGATAGCAATTAGTATATTTGATGCCCGACATGAAATGATAAATTTCCCATAGAAAAATGGTAATCAAATATTTCAAAAAAACATTATGGAAGACTTAAGGTATTTGGAATTCTTTGCCATCGATTCAAAAGAAATTCTTGAAAAGCAAGTGGATTCGTATCGACAACAACATTCGTATGCCGGAACAATTATTGGTATTACAGCTTTGTTCATACCATTTTTCTTTAGCAATCTTGTTCGTACTTATCTTGTAATTCAATTTATTTCGGTTGTTCCAATAGCTCTTTTTATTTGGGCGATTCTTCTAATGCTAAACATTTTTAAAACGAAACCACTCGATCAGGCTTACAACGAAAAAAAATATAAGATGTTATTAACTAAAACTTATAAAGAAATACTGCTAAGTGAAATCGAAGCCAACTCACAGTCGTATAGTAAAAATAAAATGATTATTGAAAAAGCCAATAAGAATTATATAACAGCAGTCAAGTTAATTACTATTGCACTCTTGTTTTCTATAGTGTTGCTTTTCGCAAATCAATTCTTTAAAATCGAAAAAGTACCCAGGAAATTTATTATTGAAAATGCAATGACTAAATATAAATCTATAAACAGTTATAATACGGAATATATATTGTCTCTCCGAATGTTTCAATAATACAACGAAATATTTCTATTATGTAAATAGTAACTCATTTATAGCAAAACTTTGCTGAGTTTCTGGGTGCTTGATAGAAAATAATACTCACAGTAATAAATACAATGAAATTAAAGTTGCTGGTTTTCATCATTATGCCCAATTATAAACATTCAGATTAAGGATTATGATTTCAATTTACAATAAAAGCAAATTTTATTTAGTCCGTTATGAAAAAGGCGTTTATTAAAATAAAGAATTTTTTTAAGGTTTTCGGGCCGGGAGTTATTACAGGAGCTGCTGACGATGACCCTTCAGGAATTGCAACTTATACTCAAACAGGAGCCAAATACGGCTATGGTCAACTCTGGACGGCAATAGTAATGTTGCCGCTCATGGTAGCTATACAAGAAGCCTGCGCCCGGATTGGTGCTGTAAACGGTCATGGCTTAGCAGCCGTTATTAAAGCTAATTACAGTAAAAAAGTGCTTTATTCAGCTGTTTTACTGGTAGTTATTGCTAATATAATAAATATTGGTGCAGATATTGGTGCTATAGCTGCAGCTGCTCAATTAATTATTTCAGTCAATTTTATCATTTTAACTTTAAGCTTTACGGCTCTTATTTTAATACTGGAAATTTTTACTACTTACCAGGTTTATTCACGTATTTTAAAATGGCTGGCTTTAACATTGTTGGCCTATCCGTTCACGCTCTTTATTATTTCCAAACCCTGGCATACGATTATCACCGCTACTTTTTTGCCACATATAGAATTAAACTTTGAGTTTTTTTTCATCATTACCGGAGTTTTGGGGACTACAATTTCTCCTTATATGTTTTTTTGGCAGGCTGCACAAGAAGTGGAAGAGGAAAAGTCTAAACATTTGATTAGTAGATATAAAACGCCTAAAATAGGGACGAAATTTATTAGAAATCTTCGGCTCGATAATTTTACCGGTATGATATTTTCAGAATTCGCTACATGGTCAATGATTGTAGTGGCTGCAACTGTTTTACATCAAAATGGCATTATTAACGTAGCATCAGCTGCTGATGCTGCAAAGGCACTGGAACCTCTTGTTCATACTTTTCCCAATGCAGGCTTTATATCCAAACTGATTTTTGCAGTGGGCATTATTGGTCTCGGCTTGTTAGCCATTCCGGTATTATCAGGTTCGGCTGCTTATGCCATGTCCGAAGCCTTTAATATGAAACAAGGCCTCAACCTTAAATTAAAAAATGCTTATGGTTTTTATGGAGTAATTATTATTGCTACTCTTGTTGGGTTAATGATAAATTTTATTGGTATTAATCCAATTAAAGCTCTGGTTTTTACGGCCGTTTTTAATGGTGTAGCTGCAGTACCTTTAATATTCCTGATTGCCAGAATTGCCCGTAATAAGAAAATTATGGGTGAATACCGAAGTGGGTGGTTGTCAAATATTGTTGTTTGGATTACTTTCGTGATTATGCTTGCTTCAGCAGTTGCTATGTTTTACTCTTTAGCCCGTGGATAAAACACATTTTAATTTAAAAATTGACCTAGTTAGATTTTGAAGTTTTAAACTCTTAAGAAAAATCTAAAATACTAATATCAATTTTTAGAGTTAATTTATTAAAACAAAATGATGGATTATAATCCGTATTTAATAAATCCTATTTCTTTAGTCCCTGACATTCGATTTCTGATAAATTTTTTATCCTGGAAATGGATAACAAATGGATACACATTCTTTAAACGTTTTAGCACCTGACTGTTTATTTAACGGTTTGACGAATAACAGACGAAATAAGATTACTTTTAACACGAATTTAAAATTATAGAAAGACAAGACAATTAAAGTTTACGAGTGAAACTTTAAACTTGTTTTTTTTGTTAAATGTAACAACAATTTGAAATAATTATTGATAGTTAAATGATCTATCCGTTAATTTGCAAAAGCTTAAAATTCAGTATCATATATTTATTAATTTTCATTATTAATTTTTCATTACTTAAATATCAACCAATTTAAATAGTATTCATATCTTTTAAATAAATATAAAATCATGTCTGATAAAATAAAGATTCATAAACCTCTTTACAGTTTTCTACCGACAGATATCGATGGATTTGATTCATTAGCAGAACTTGCACTTGATTTACGATGGTCTTGGAATCATGCGGCTGATGAAGTTTGGCGACAACTGGATCCTGCATTATGGGATATTACCCATAATGCATGGGTTGTATTACAAACAGTATCCAGGGATCAGTTTCAAAAAGTCATGTCTGACCCTGAATTTAGAAAAGAAGTAGATGGACTCCTTGAATCAAAAAGAAATGCAATTTCCAATCCTGCATGGTTCCAGCAAAATCATCCAGATTCTTCGTTAACTAGTGTTGCTTATTTTAGCATGGAATTTATGCTAAGCGAAGCTTTGCCTATTTATTCAGGCGGGTTAGGGAATGTTGCTGGTGATCAGCTTAAGGCCGCCAGTGATCTGGGTGTCCCTGTCGTAGGGATAGGTTTATTATATCAACAGGGCTATTTCCGTCAGGAAATTGACAAAGATGGAGCACAACTGGCTCTTTTCCCCTATAATGACCCCGGACAAATTCCCATTACCCCAATGCGGGAAGCAAATGGTGAATGGTTACGTCTGGAAATTTCTCTTCCGGGTTATTCTCTTTGGCTTCGGGTCTGGCAGGTTCAGATCGGGAGAATACATCTATATTTGCTGGATAGTAATGATGCCGCTAATTTTCCTGTCCATAGGGGAATAACAGGTGAATTATATGGCGGTGGTTCAGAACTCAGGCTTAAACAGGAAATGGTACTTGGGATTGGTGGTTGGCGTTTGCTGAATGCTCTTGGAATTAAACCTCAGGTTTGTCATCTGAATGAAGGTCATGCTGCTTTTGCTATCCTGGAACGTGCATATAGTTTTATGCAGGATACAGGCCTGCCTTTTGAAGCTGCCCTGACAAGCATCAGATCGGGGATTCTTTTTACAACACATACAGCTGTAGCAGCCGGGTTCGATTGTTTTCCACCCTCACTTATTGAGCAATACCTTGGTGAATATGCAGAACAAAAACTGGGTATTACAAAACAACAATTGTTAGCCCTGGGCAGGAGTAACCCTTACGATGAATCGGAACCTTTTAATATGGCTCATCTGGCTATTCATGGTAGTGGGGCTGTGAATGGTGTAAGCCGGCTCCACGGTGAAGTAAGCCGGCATATATTTGAACCATTATTTCCAAAATGGCCTACGAATGAAGTGCCGGTCGGATATATTACAAATGGTGTGCATATGCCTACCTGGGATTCTAAAGATTCGGACGATATATGGACTGAATTTTGCGGTAAAGATCGATGGCTTGGTATGAATAAAACACTTGAACAAGATATTCGTCGTGTTCCTGACGAACGACTTTGGGAAATGCGCCTTAATGCAAACAAGACACTTCTTAAATTTGCAGGCGAACATCTTTCAAGGCAACTGCTTGGATCAGGACACACACCTGAAATTAGTGAACTGTCAAAACATTTATTTGATCCAAATGTATTAACACTTGGCTTTGCAAGGCGTTTTGCAACTTACAAACGTCCTAATCTGATCCTTCATGATCAGCAGCGATTGTTACGGTTATTGACAAATTCAGAATTCCCAGTACAACTCATTATAGCGGGCAAAGCCCATCCAAACGATCAACAAGGACAGGATTTGATTAAAGAATGGATTCAATTTATCAAACGAAACAATTTTCAGCCCCGCGTAATATTTCTGAGTGATTACGATATGCAGATTTCGGAACATCTGGTTCAGGGAGTTGATGTCTGGATCAATACACCGCGACGCCCGTGGGAAGCCAGTGGAACCAGTGGAATGAAAGTACTTGTAAATGGAGGAATCAACCTCTCTGAACTGGATGGATGGTGGGCTGAAGCTTTTACTCCTGAAGTTGGATGGGCAATAGGTGATGGCAATGAACATGTTGACGAAACAAACTGGGATGCAATTGAAGCAGAACAACTTTATACACTACTCGAACAAAAGGTAGTACCCGAATTCTATAACAGGAATGAAAAAGGAATTCCAACAGCCTGGATTTCGCGTATGCGGGAAAGTATGGCTCAACTGACGCCAAGATTCTCAGCCGACAGAACCGTAAGGGAGTATACCGAAAATTTCTATCTCCCGGCAGCAAAATCATATCTGAATCTTGCAGCAAATAAAGGAGAAAAAGGGAAACAACAATATGATACCATTCTTTCACTGGAACAAAAATGGGATACAATCCATTTCGGAGAAGTCAAAGTTTCAACTATTGAAAATAATCATTATTTTGAAATTCAGGTTTATTTCAATGAGGTTAATCCGAAGAATGTACAGGTAGAACTGGTTGCCAAAGGGATAAATGGAGAAGCTCCGGTAGTGAAGAAAATGGATCGTGGAAATAAACTGGAAGGCGAATTCAATGCATTTCAATTTCATGGATCTGTGCAGACAAACCGTCCGGCATCTGATTTTACTGCAAGGGTAATACCATTAATTCCATGTGTTTCTGTGCCACTTGAAATTTCAAAGATTACATGGCAACATTGAGGTCATTTACAATTAACCTCCCGATAGCTATCGGGACAACCAATTAACCTCCCGATAGCTATCGGGACAACCAATTAACCAATTAACCAATTAACCAATTAACAAATAATGGAATCTTTAAAACCTAAAATTGTAATAATAGGAGCCGGTAAAGTCGGTAGCACATTTGCATTTTCACTTATGATGAGTGGGCTAGCCCGTGAAATCGTATTAATAGACAAAAATGAATCGCTTGCTATTGGTGAATGCATGGATTTGAACCACGGAATGAGTTTTGTACATCCGACAAAAATTTATGCAGCCGGATACGAAGGTTGTGTTGATGCCGATATAGTTGTTATCACAGCAGGTGCCAATCAAAAACCCGATCAAACAAGAACCGATCTGGTTCAAAAAAACGTGGCTGTTTTTAAAGAGATAATACCTGCCGTTGCAAAATATGCTACAACTGCAATTCTACTGGTTGTAACTAATCCTGTCGATATTCTTACCTATGTTACCTTGAAATTATCAGGCTTTCCGGTTAACAGGGTTATTGGATCAGGAACCGTATTGGATACTGCCCGTTTAAAGTACCTTATAAGCGATTATGCAAAAGTAGATGCAAGCAATATACATGCATATATTATTGGTGAACATGGTGATACAGAACTGCCTGTATGGAGTAATGCCACTATTAGCGGTTTGCCGGTGGAAAGGTATTGCTCGGAATATGCAAAACTTGGTCACGCTAAAAATGAATTGAAAGAGATATTTGAAAAAGTCAGGAATTCGGCATATGAGATTATCAAACTAAAAGGAGCCACCAACTATTCAATTGCTTTGGCACTGGTAAAAATAACAAGATCGATACTAAGAGATGAAAATTCCATATTGCCTGTATCCACCCTTATCACTGATTATTATGGCATAAGTGATGTGTGTATAAGCATCCCTTCCATCATCAATATTAAAGGGGTTGAACAATATGTAAAACTGGACCTTACTAATGATGAGCAAAAACTGTTTATCCATTCGGCAAATACATTGAAAAAGTTTATTAAATCTATTGAACAGGAATGAGGAGTAAGAGGTAAGTGGTAAGGTAAGTAAATAAAAAAGATAGTTGAGTAGGTAGTAAAAGTGTATCCAAATTTCAGGACGTTACAGTAAGAGAGTAAGAGATAAGAATATGAATGACAAAGAACCATGATAAAATATTATAGAAACTTGACATAATAAAATAGAGTTAAAAACAAGATAAATTGCATAACTGAAAGTGGATTAAATAGATCTATACAATATATAATTTAAAAATGAAAGTTTTGTAAATTAAATTGCAGAACTTTCGTTTTTTTTATATAGATTTGGCATTCAATATCCGCCGGGTAATAATTCGATAATCAGGTATAAGTGAAAATATGTGTGAATCATGCAATTTGTTTTATTATTTTTGTAATGTTTCAGGTAGAAAAATGCCTAATTTTAAAATCAGAAAATATCTGTTTAAAAACTTTATTTAAATAAATGGGTTATAATGTATATAATCATACAATGTAAAACCATGGACTTTATTTTATTTTATTGAATTTTATTTAGATTTAAAGTTTCATGTTATGAAATTATTTATTAAATATATGGTCAGTAATCGCTGCAAAATGGCGGTAAATGAATTATTCAGGGAGCTTGGATTGCATGTATTGAGTGTTGAATTGGGCGAAGTTGAGGTATCGGATTCTATTTCTGAAAATGATTTTATCTCATTGAAAAGAGGATTATATGATTTAGGCTTTGAATTAATAGAAGATAAACGTACTCTATTAATTGAAAGAATTAAAAAGACAGTTATTGATATGGTTCATCATTCGGATGAAATAATTAAAGTGAACTTTTCCGATTATTTAAGTGAAAAGTTGAATTATGATTATACTTATCTGGCGAATATATTTTCTGAAGTTCAAGGGCTTTCCATAGAACATTATATAATTTCACATAAAGTTGAACGCATAAAAGAATTAATCATATACGATGAATTAAATATTACTCAAATTGCAGACAAGATGAATTACAGCAGTGTAGCACATCTTTCCATGCAGTTTAAAAAAGTAACAGGACTGACACCTACATCGTTTAAAAAATTAAAGTTAAAAAAAAGAGAGCCAATTGAAGATGTTGGAATCAAATAATTTGAAATATATTATTCAAATTAAAAGTCCGCTGTTTCCAATTTCCAATTGGGTTCCTATTTATTAAAAAACCCACCAATCAATCAACAAACCAACTACTTAAGCCTTTAAACAATACTCGGAATCATCAATCAGTAACATTGAACCCTACTGACTCTCGAACAATGATGTGTGAATAATATAAATCATTCAGGGAATTGTGTAAAAAAGTCAGGAATAAAATGTTCAAATTTGCAGTGTGAAAATTCATTCACCACTAAATAGAGAATATAATGAACACAACTGAATTGAAAGGAAACTGGGACGAACAGAAAGGCAAACTAAAACAAAGATTTGCTCAATTAACCGATGATGATTTATTGTTTGCCGAAGGGAAGAAAGATGAAATGCTTGGTAGACTTCAAATAAAACTCGGTAAAAATAAAGATGATTGGTTTAAAATTTTATCTGATCTTTAATCGAATTGAAAATCCCTTATGTGTGCTATGTCATCATAAGGGATTTTTGTGTAAAGAACGTAATTTATTACGAAAATATTTATTCTACTGATGTTCGGGAGGACAGAATTCAGATTCTGTCTTTCTTGTGATATCCCATTAATACCTTACAGAGTCTGAACTCTGTCCTCCCGGTCCTTGCGTTAAAAAGATTTCATTGATAAGAATTATAGAGTTTTTGATTTGTTTACAAAAAAGGTGTTCAACTAAAAGCATTTGAATTGTAAATTGTACATTGTACATTGTACATTGTAAATTATCCGTTATATATAAGTCTTTTTATTCTTGTAAAGGCCCATAGATAAAGGTAAATATTCTTTTATTTAAACCTGTATTCCTTTATTTTACTCAACAGATATTCTATTATCTGTGAATTATGTAAATCGTTTGTATAATTGTGTAACAACTCAGGTCATTTAATCTACTAATTTTACATCGATTAATTAAACAATCAATTTAAAACAACTTAAAATGAAAAAAACAATTTTTATTGCACTGTTAGCGATATTTTCGTTAAGTGCAGTACCAACATTTGCAACTACCAGCGCAACAACTGCAACTGCAACGACTACTGATACTAATACAAAACTATCCGATGAACAAATTAGTAATTACAGGTCACGTGTTGAAGAAATTCGTGATATGGACAAATCAGAATTGACTTCCAGCGAAAAAATGGAACTTAAAACCGAATTGAAAGACATCAAAGCTACAATGCATAGAGATGGAACTTTCATTTATATTGGCGGAAGCACACTTGTAATTATTTTGATTTTATTGCTTATCCTTTAAGAAATTCTTTTTTGAATAATTATTCAAAGCATAAAGCCGAATTTAAAAAATTGTGAATTTAATGACATTAACGATCAATGTCTTAAAACAAAACAATACTTTCTTGTTTTATGTTATTCAATTAAAATAGAGTTCTGTATTTTTGTACAGAACTCTGTTTTTTAAATTAAAGCTTTAATATCAGAATCAATGAACTCCGTTTGGAATTGTACCATAATAAATAAATTAAAGCAGACTATTCTGTTTTCATTGTTTATGTTTTGTGTGTTCCCAAAGACTTTTTCACAGAGATATTTTCAGCAAAAAGTAAATTATACCATTGATGTAACCCTGCATGATAAGAGCAATGAACTTACGGCTTTTGAAAAAATGGAATATGTCAACAATTCACCCGATACACTCCAATTCCTGTATTTTCACTTATGGCCAAATGCCTATTCAGGTAATAACACTGATTTGGCAAAGCAAATCTTCGTCATTAAAGGTAAAGAACGATTGTTTAATGATCCCGAACTAAGAGGTTTTATTGATTCATTGAACTTTAAAGTGGACAACCGCCAGGTACAATGGAAAATCCTGCCCGATCAGCCTGATATTTGCCGACTGATATTGAATAAACCGCTTGCACCCGGTAAATCGATTCTTATTTCTACACCCTTTCATGTCAAAATTCCAAAAGGAGTTACCTCAAGATTGGGGCACATTGGTGAATCCTATCAAATCTCACAATGGTATCCAAAGCCGGCTGTTTACGACAATACGGGCTGGCATCAGATGCCCTATCTCGATCAGGGTGAGTTCTATTCGGAATTCGGGACCTTTGATGTCAGGATTACCTTGCCGGAAAATTATATTGTCGGTGCTACAGGAAATCTGCAAAATAAACATGAAGCTGAAATGCTGGATAAAATAGCAGCCGATACTTCATGGATAAGTACTTCTGATAAAGATAAAGTGGAATTTCCAGCCTCTTCTTTGAAAACAAAAACATTGCACTATTTAGGGAATAATATACATGATTTTGCCTGGTTTGCCGATAAACGATTCCATGTATTAAAGGGAAAGGTAATTCTTCCTTCATCCGGCAAAGTCGTGACTACCTGGTTGATGTTTACCAATCAGCAGTCGGATCTCTGGAAAAATGCCATCCCCTATATAAACCATGCCATACTCGATCTCTCCGGGTGGATTGGAGATTATCCGTATAACAGTTTTACCGCAGTTCAAAGTGCACTGAATGCCGGCCTGGGAATGGAATATCCCGGGGTCACGGTGATTGGCATCACAAAAGATGCATATTCCCTGGATAAAGTGATCGCACACGAAACCTGCCATAACTGGTTTTATGGTGCACTTGGATCCAACGAACGCAGGTATCCTTTTATGGATGAAGGAGTCACAACCTCGTACGAAATGAGGTATCTTGCTAAAAGGTATCCTGAAAAAAAACTATGGGAGAATTATTTTACGAAGGAAAGCCAGGCAAAGTTCTTTCATTTGGATAAAATATCCGAACAAAGAACAATGGAATTCGAATGGCTTGTTTCGGCACGCAATAATCTTGAACAACCTGTTAACCTGGGTTCAACCGATTATGATGCAACGAATTATAATCTTATTCCTTATAACAAGGCTGCCCTTGGTTTCAACTACCTGAGAGCATATCTTGGTGACAGTTTATACGATTCGATTATTCATAATTATTATCATTTGTGGAAATTTAAGCATCCTCAACCGGGCGATCTTAGCAAGGTGTTTGAATCAAGAACAAATAAAGACTTAAGCTGGTTTTTCGATGACTATATCGGTACAATAAAACAACTCGATTATAAAATAATCAGATACAATAACCAACGGTTACTTATAAAAAATGAGGGAGAACTGGCATCGCCAATACTCATTTCAGGATTAAATCACGATTCGGTTACTTTTGATAAATGGGTGGATGGTTTTAAAGGGCAAAAATGGATTGAACTTCCAGAAGGTGATTTTACGGAAATTAAAATTGACCGGAATCATGTTATGCCTGAACTTTTCAGGTCCGGTAATACTATCAGGACAACCGGCATTTTACCAAAAGCCGATCCTGTAATGCCTCAGCTATTATTTACCCTTGAAGATCCCGAAAAACATACAGTCATGTATATTCCGGCAGTCAACTGGAATCGTGAAAATGGATTTATGATTGGGCTTGCTGTCTATAACGGAATCATTATACCCAAACCATTCGAATATTTATTCATCCCTTTCTATACTTTTAATAATTCAAAATTAGAGGGTTATGGTAAAGTTAGCTACAACATTACTCCCTATGATAATTTCATCCGGCTGGCGAAAATTTCACTCGAAGGAACCCAGTTCGGTGCTCCCGGTAATCAAGATTATCACAAAATTATGGCGGGACTGGATATTAATTTAAGACCGGACAAAGTAACTAACCCTTTAAGACAAAAAGTTTATGGACGGTATATACTGGCTTCTGATCTTTCCCAAATTGAAAATCTTGAGAAAGTCAACCTGAATTCATATATCCAGCTTGGATATAATTTGCAAAATATACGTTTAGTCAATCCATACGACCTGTTGGTTTCAGTTGAATCAGGCAAATCATATCAAAAAGCGACTGTAGAATTTAATTATAAAAAGAGTTACAACGGGAGTAATAACGGACTGGAAATACGTTTATTTGCCGGTACCATGTTGAGCAATACATCTTCAAATTCTTTTTATTCACTGGCTCCAAGCGGCAGAAGTGGTACTGATCAATACCTTTACGAAGGAACTTATCCCGATCGTTTCGGTGTTTTTCCAACTTCATTCTGGTCCAGACAAATGACTATTTCAGAAGGCGGGATGGTATCACCTTTAAATGATAAACTCGGTTATAGCAACCGTTTGATTTCGCTTTCACTTTCAAGCAATTTGCCGGGTAAAATCGGTCGTATTGGAATAAAGCCTTTTGTCAACTTTTTGTTGAATGATCATGGAATAAGTCCTGCCAATAATTCTCCACTTTTTGGTGAAGCCGGTATAAAAGTGGGCTTCTGGAATATTTTTGAAATACATTTTCCATTGCTGGTTACAAGCAATGTCCAATCTATTGCCGGGCCATTGAATAACAGGATACGTATTGTGTTTAATCTCGATTTTTCCGGAAAGCATTGAGTATTGAGTATTGAGTATTGAGCGACGAGTATTAAGCGACGAGCATTAAGCGACGAGTATTAAGCGACGAGCATTGAGTATTGAACATCGAGCATTGAGTATTGAGCATTGAGTATTGAGGCAAGAAGTAAAAGGTAAGAGGCAAAAAATATCAAATCAACAAGCTGTTCAGTATTTCCTTGTTTTTTATTCTTTCTTTGTGGTTTATAAACTATTGTGGTTTAAAGTTTTTTTTCTGAATTAAGAAAGTGTTATTATTTTAGAATCAGGTTTTTACAAAATCAATATACAATTTTAACAGGATTAAGTTCATGAATTCAATTAAAAAACTGCAAATCAAGAACTAAGTCGCTGTTTTAACTGTTTTGACTTCAATAGCTTATTTAAGAATATACAATAAAACCGATATTATGCAGCAAATTAATTCGCAGACAAAAATAATAGTCACATTGGGACCGGCATCTTCTTCTAAAGAGATTCTTCAACAAATGATTAATGAAGGTGTGAATGTTTTTAGGTTAAACTTCTCGCATTCAACTCAAAAAGAACATTTGAAATTAATAGAACTTATAAATGATTTAAACCTTGAACTGGAAACCAATGTATCGATTCTTGCCGATTTGCAGGGTCCAAAACTAAGGGTAGGCGAAATTGTAAACAACCTGATATCTCTGATAGAAGGGGATATAGTAACTTTTGTTACCGATAAATGCATTGGTACCAAAGAACATATTTACATGAGTTATCAGGAATTTCCGTTGGATGTAAATGTCGGGGAAACAATTCTGATTGACGATGGCAAGATTAAACTCGAAGTTACCGAAACAGATAAAAAGAATGTTGTTAAGGCAAAGGTTATTTATGGCGGACCGCTTTCATCACATAAAGGTGTAAACCTTCCCGATACCAAAGTCTCATTGCCTTGCCTTTCAAATGAAGATATTTCGAATGTCCTTTTTGCCCTGAAGCATAATGTAGACTGGATTGGATTGTCATTTGTCAGAAAAGCATCCGATATTCTTGACCTGAAAGAACTGATTAAAAGCAATAAAGGGCATGCAGGTGTCATTGCCAAAATTGAAAAACCGGAAGCTCTGCTTGAAATAGATAAGATAATTGAATTTTCGGATGGAATAATGGTCGCACGTGGTGATCTGGGAGTGGAGATCCCTTTCGACCAGGTTCCTTTGATTCAGAAATCAATTGTTGAGAAATGCAATTTATATTCGAAACCTGTAATTATTGCCACCCAAATGATGGAAAGCATGATCATAAACTTCCGGCCAACCAGGGCGGAAGCCAATGATGTTGCCAATTCAGTGCTTGATGGGGCAGATGCCTTAATGCTAAGCGGTGAAACCTCAATTGGTAAATTTCCAGTTGAAACCATACAGAGCATGAGGAAAATCATTGAATATACCGAACACCATACTAATCGGACCAATCCTTTTGAAGGCCTTCATTTCCCTGTTGAGAATTCTGCAACTTTCCTTTCAGACTCCATTTGTTACAATGCATCCAGGTTAGCCGGACGGGTAGGGGCAAAAGCCATTATTTTATTTACTCATTCAGGGTATACAGCTATCAAAATATCAGGTTACAGACCGAAGGCCAATATCTACGCTTTTACCAATAATAAAAAACTGCTGTATAAATTATCGTTAGTCTGGGGTATAAAATCATTTTATATAAATACTTACAATCATTTAAGCCTGGCAATTTTCAAATCGAATGAAATTCTTAAGAAGAAGAATTTGCTGAAAGAAGGAGACTGTGTAATTTATGTTGGCAGCACACCCCTGATTGAACATGGGAATACGAATATGATTAAGGTGGAAATTATATAGTTTATAGTTTATAGTTTATAGTTTATAGTTTATAGTTTATAGTTTATAGTTTATAGTTTATAGTTTATAGTTTATAGTTTATAGTTTATAGTTTATAGTTTATAGTTTATAGTGAAACCCTCACTATATTTTAGGTTAATAAGGATTTCTGCAAAAATAGAGCGCATCGCAACAAAAAGTGATGTCTGCATTGCTCGTCCAGAAAGTGAAACCCTCACTACTTTTTGGTAAATAATGATTTATGCAAAAAATAAGCGCATCGCAACAACAAGTGATGTCTGCATTGCTCGTCCAGAAAGTGAAACCCACAATACTTTTTTGGTAAATAATCATTTATGCAAAAAATAGAGCGCATCGCAACAAAAAGTGAGGACTTCACTACTCGTCCAGAAAGTGAAACCCTCACTACTTTTTGGTAAATAATGATTTATGCAAAAAATAAGCGCATCGCAACAAAAGTGAGGACTTCACTGCTCATCTATAAAGTGAGAGCTTCACAACCTACTTACTACTACCCACTACCAACTATCAGCTATCTACTACTTAAAAAAAAATGGATAATATTATTTTTTTTTGAATTTTGAAACTTAATGCTATTTTAAAATGTTTAATTACAAAATTTATTAAACTCATATCTTTTGGAGTCCAACATTTAAACACATTCTATCATGCTAATAAAAGGATTAGCTTTGTTAATAGGAGCTTTATTACTCATAAGCTTACAAATAATTTATCCGGATCGGGATTCAAAAAAATACATATTCAGTACAATTGGTAGTTTTCTTAATGGCAGTTTTATTGCCATCCTGATGTGTTTGTTTTTATTCTCATGCGGTGGGAAAAAACAAATAAAGTCTGATGTACCAAAAGAATACCAGGTTCTTACAGTAGAACCTCATTCAACAACCACATTCACTGATTTCCCTGCCACCATTCAGGGTGAAAATGTTGTGGAAATACGGCCAATGGTGGATGGCTACCTTGAGTCAATATATGTGCAGGAAGGGGCCATCGTTGTAAAGGGGCAATTACTTTTCAAAATTAAAAATCCTTTGTATGACCAGGCAGTGGTAACTGCCAATGCCGCCATCAAAATTGCCAAAGCCGATGTGAATACTGCCAAAATGGATGTGGAAAAAGTACGGCCGTTAGTGGAGAAAGAAATTGTAAGCAAATATGAACTGGAATCAGCCGAATTTGCCTTGCAATCTAAAGAAGCAGCCCTTGCCCAGGCGTATGCTACATTGGCTAATGCCAAAACAAATATGGGATATACCATACTCCACAGCCCTCAAAAGGGAGTGATCGGGTCCATACCATATAAAATCGGTGCACTGGTAAGCAGTACTTCATCCAGTCCATTAACGATCCTGGCGAATACTGGATATGTTTTTGCTTATTTCTCTTGGAATGAAAAACAATTACTATCCTTCATGAGCAGGATTGAGGGAACAACCTTGCAGGAGAAACTGAGTCACATGCCATCGGTTACGTTGCTCCTGGCAGATGAGTCCGTATATCCGGAGAAAGGAAAACTTGAAACTGCCAGCGGATTGATCACCACCGAAACAGGTACAGCCAGTTTTAAAGCTGAATTTCCAAACCCAAAGGGGATCATTCATAGTGGTGCAAGTGCGGTAGTGCGGTTGCACCAGACTTTAAATGCCGCATTGCTGGTACCTCAAAGTGCATCATATGAGTTGCAGGACAAACGTTTTGTGTACGCTATTAAAGGAAAAAACATGGTGATGAGTAGGGCTATTGATTCTAAACCAACGAATGATGGCCAGTTTCTGATTGTAACTAATGGATTAAAGAAAGGTGACAGGGTAGTATTGAATGGTTCGAATCTTAAAGACAGTACACTTATCACTCCCAATTATATAAAAACAGACAGCATTTATAATCAGCTACAAAAAAATTAAAAGAGTTGTTTTATGCTTAAAAGGTTTATAGATCGCCCGGTATTGAGTACCGTTATTTCAATACTGATTGTTTTGTTGGGTTTTTTGGGAGTGTTAAAATTACCAATTGCCCAGTATCCTGATATATCACCGCCAACGGTTCAGGTATCGGCTACATTTGCAGGTGCCAATGCCGACGTTGTTCTTAAAAGTGTGATTGTACCTTTGGAACAACAAATCAACGGGGTACCGGGCATGACTTATATTGCCTCAACAGCTTCTAATTCGGGTGCTGCTTCCATCAGCGTTTTTTTTACAGTGGGTACTGATCCGGACCAGGCAGCTGTCGATGTGCAGAACAGGGTATCGGCAGCTACCAGTTTATTGCCTCAGGATGTCATAAAAACGGGCGTTACGGTTCGTAAACAACAAAGCAGCAACCTATTGATATTGGCTGTTTACAGCGTTAACAAGGTTTATGACGAGAAATTCCTTCAGAATTATGCAGCTATCAATATAATACCTCAATTGCAAAGGGTGAGTGGGGTGGGAGCGGCCAATGTATTCGGAGCAATTATGACTTATTCCATGCGGATATGGTTAAAACCGGATGTCATGTCGGTATATGGAATTACTTCAAATGATGTTTCCAATGCTCTGAACGAACAAAATGTTGACGCAGCACCCGGTCAGTTTGGGGATAATGACAACCAGAGTTTTCAATATATCATTCGGTACAAAGGTCGGTTGCAGACTCCGGAAGAATTCGGCAATATCATTATCAAATCTACCGGTCAGGGGCAGTACCTTCGGTTGAAGGATATTGCCCGTATAGAACTGGGGCAACAAACCTACACCGGGTCGACGTTGAACGATGGATATAAAGCGCTGGGCATTGCTGTTAGCCAATCGCCGGGAAGCAATGCCCGGGATGTGGTAAACGAATCAAAGAAGGTGATCGAAAAAGCAGCACTCTCTTTTCCAAAGGGGGTTAAGTTTGTTTATTCAGTGGATGTCAATCAGTTTTTGGATGCTTCCATCGATAAGGTGCTTCATACCCTTGTTGAATGTTTTCTCCTGGTGTTTTTGGTGATCCTGATCTTCCTGCATGACTTCCGATCCACATTGATACATGGCATTTCCGTTCCTGTAGCTATAACGGGAACCTTTTTCTTTTTATACCTCTTTGGCCTGAGCATTAACCTGCTGACTCTGTTTGCATTGGTGTTGGCTATTGGAATTGTAGTGGATGATGCCATAGTAGTAGTGGAGGCGGTTCATACCAAACTGGAAAACGGTTACAAGTCTTCCCATAAGGCGGCTGTTGATGCTATGAGTGAAATAGCCGGTGCCATAGTATCCATAACATTAATTATGGCATCGGTATTTATACCTGTTACTTTTGTAACGGGTTCTGTGGGAGTCTTCTACAAGCAGTTTGGTATCACACTGGCTATTGCCATCCTTTTATCCGCTGTTAATGCTCTGACTCTTAGTCCGTCATTGGCGGCATTGGTATTAAGGCCCCCAAAACCTGTTGACGAAACAAAAAAGCCTACTATTTTTCAGCGCTACGGTGCAGCCTTTGATGGCGGATATGATAAAGTAAAAAACAAATACGTTCAGATAGTACATTATCTGGCAGGTAAAATCTGGCTGGTAATCCTGATAGTGGTCATGTTTTCCGGTGTTTATTTTTTATTGACAAAAACAACACCTTCCAGCTTTGTTCCGAATGAAGATATGGGAACGGTTTTTATAAACATCAGCCTGCCACCTGCTTCAACCATGGAACGTGTTAAGGTTATTACTTCCCAGGTTGATAAAATTTCGCATACTCTCCCACAGGTTGCGCACACTCTTCAAATCATCGGGAGAAATATTATCAATGGAAGCGGAAGTGCATATAGCATGGTGGTTTTACGTTTAAAAGCCTGGGATGAACGTCCGGGAGTCAGTAATGATGATGTAATCCAGACGCTTATTAAAAAAACATCTCAGGTAAGGGGAGCTGATATCCGTTTCTTGTCATTGCCAACCATAACAGGATTTGGTGTCAGTGGCGGGTTTACTTTCGATTTACAGGATAAAGAAGGCCGCGACCCCGCTGTTTTTTACAAAATATCACAAAAATTTTTAGCTGAGTTGAATAAACGTCCTGAAATAATGTATGCCACTACTGCCTATAATCCCAATAACCCACAATACCTGTTGGACGTTAATGTGGCAAAATGTAAAGATGCAGGAGTATTGGTAACCGATATACTGAGTGCTATGCAGGTGTATTACGGGAGTTTTTATGTTTCTAATTTTAATGAATTCGGCCAGCAATACCAGGTGATCCTTCAGGCCGATACTATGTACCGGGCTACTCCGGAAGGCCTTAACAAGGTTGGTGTAAGGACAAGCACCGGAGCTATGGCTCCAATCAATGAATTTATCACTTTGAAGCGGGTTTACGGCCCTGAAAACATTACACGCTTTAACCTGTTCTCATCCATTTCAGTAACCGGGTCACCTAAACCTGGTTATACCACAGGGCAATCATTAATCGCCATCAAAGAGGTGGCGGCTCAAACTCTGCCTGTCGGTTATGGATACGATTATTCGGGTATCAGCCGTGAAGAGGAAAACAGCGGATCGCAAACTCTGTATATCTTTATCCTGAGTCTGTTATTTGTTTACCTGTTACTGAGTGCACTGTACGAAAGTTATCTGTTGCCATTTGCTGTACTGTTGTCGTTACCGGTTGGTCTAACGGGGGTATTTGTATTTGTGAAATTATTTGGACTGGATTATAACATTTATGTGCAGATTTCAGTCATCATGTTGATTGGCTTACTGTCAAAGAATGCTATTCTGATTGTGACATTTGCCCAGGAAAGAAGGCAGAAAGGTATGTCCATTCTCGAAGCAGCAGTTGAAGGGGCAAAGGTAAGGTTAAGGCCTATCCTGATGACATCCTTTGCCTTCGTTTTCGGGTTAATGCCATTGATGTTTTCCTCCGGAATTGGTTCCAACGGGAACCGGTCCATCGGTACAGGTGCTATTGGAGGGATGCTTTTCGGAACTTTACTGGCAGTCTTTGTTATACCACCGCTTTTTGTGATTTTTGAAACGATACAGGAAAAATTCAGAAGCAATGAAAAAAGGGTTGAAGAAGTGGAATAAGTTGATTGATTGGTTGATTGGTTGATTGATTGATTGATTGATTGATTGATTGATTGGTTGATTAGGTAATCAGGCAATTCAGATAAAAAATGCTGTAAAAAAACATTTTTAAAATGAAACAGATAAATAATAGAAATTATAAAATGTCGAAATGGTTTCTTTTGATGTTGATTGTATTTTTTGCTTCTTGTCGGTTGAAAGATATTTACAAACACCCTGTGGGAATTGTAGATAACAAATTGTACCGTGATTCAGATACAACCGATACTACGAATATTGCCAATATCCCTTGGAAACAAATGTTCAGTGATACATTGCTGCAAAGACTTATTCAAGAGGGTATTAATAATAATCCAGACCTGAAGATAGCCTTATCCCGCATGAAACAGGCAGAGGCTAATCTACGCCAAAGCAAAGCTGCATTTTATCCTACACTGGATTTGATTGCCAGTGGACCTGTGGTAAATACTGAAAAAATTGTAAGTACTTCCACTATTTACGAGGCCGCAGGCAGCTCTACCTGGGAGGTTGATATATGGGGCAAAATGAGAAGCTCAAAACGGGCGGCACTGGCGGCTCTGCTTCAAAGTGATGCCTATAAAAAAGCAGTACAAACACAGTTGGTGGCTGATATTGCAACTGATTTTTATGCTTTGCTGGCGTATGATGCCCAGTTGCAGGTGACTCTGAAAACAGTTGAGAACAGGGCACTGGATGTTGAAATTATGAAGAAATTAAAGGAAAGTGATGTTGTTACAGGGGCTGCGGTGGTGCAAAGTGAAGCCAACCGTTATTCGGTTGAAGTGACCATCCCGGATTTGAGGCAGAATATCAGGGTGACTGAAAATGCACTGAGTATCTTGCTTGGCCGGAATCCGGGAAGCATTGAACGTGATAGTCTCAATAACCAGCAGGTATGGAAAGGATTACAGGTAGGCGTGCCAATACAGTTACTGGCTAACAGACCTGATGTAATGGAAGCGGAATACCAGTTTCGGATATCCTATGAACTGACCAATGTCGCCAGGTCGTATTTCTATCCTACGTTGACAATTACTGCACAGGGTGGTTATGCCAATGGGAATATTTCTCAGTTATTCAACCCATCTTCCTTGTTTGGAAATATTGCTGCCGGACTTGTACAGCCCATTTTTGAACATGGAATGAATAAGCAACGCCTGGAAATAGCTAAGGCACAACAGGAAGAAAATCTCACAGCCTTTAAAAAAACCATCCTGAATGCGGGGCAGGAAGTCTCGAATGCCCTTTACAATTACCAGGCGGCAACAGATAAGATTAAAATACGAGAGCATCAAATCAGCTTTTTACAGAAGTCGGTTGATTTTACCAAAGAACTGCTTAAATATACCGCCAATACAAACTATACCGATGTCCTTACTTCAGAGCAAAGTCTTCTGGCAGCTCAACTGAGCAGTGTCAGCGATAAAGTACAACAATTGCAGGCTACGATTGCACTATACAGAAGTTTAGGGGGAGGATGGAGATAGGAATGAGGAGAGAGGAGAGAGTAAGAGGTAAGGAGTAAGGAGTAAGAGGTAAGAGGTAAGGAGTAAGAGGTAAGAAGTAAAAGCAAAGGCAAGTAGTAAAAGGTAAAAGGTAAGAAGGAAGAAGTAAGAGGCAAGAAGTAAGGTTATTGAGTAGTGAAGCCCTCAATGGTTGTTGCGATATTTTTTTTACATAGATCAAAATGATCTGAAAACATAGTGAGGGTTTCACTTATGAGGAAAGAGTAAGAATTAAGTGGTCGTAACAGGTATTAAGTCCCTACGATCAGTGATCGAAAAACAAGATAGATAACTGAGAAAGACCGAAAAACGCAATTTATTTTCACCTGATTAATAGCACAATATAATTAGTTATATAGTAGGTAGTAAAAGTGTAAACATTATTCAGCAAGATACAGGGTACAAAGAACCGGAATCCATTTATACCCTGAACTCTAAATGTTCATTTTCATCATATAACTCAAAAAAAACACAGTTCAGACAATGTATTCATCATCTCATTAAAAACGGTGATTTATCAATATTTTTCAACGCAATACCTGTACCACGTGCTACAGCTCGCAACGGGTCGTCAGCAATATGGAACTCAATACCCAACTTATCGCTTAAACGTTTATCCAGGCCACGAAGCAATGCGCCACCACCAGCAAGGTAAATTCCGTTTTTTACAATATCACTGAATAGTTCAGGTGGAGTTTGTTCCATTGCACTTAACACGGCAGATTCAATTTTAGAAATTGATTTTTCCAGACAAAGTGCAATTTCCTGATAAGAAACAGGTACTTGCATTGGAAGAGCAGTCATACGATTCGGTCCATGGACGATAAAATCTTCAGGAGGATTTTCAATAATCTCCATTGCAGCACCCACATTAATTTTAATCAGTTCTGCCGTATGTTCGCCGACTTTTATATTGTGCATACGTCCCATATATTCCAGAATATCATCGGTTAAATCATCGCCGGCAATACGGATAGATTTATTGGAAACGATGCCTCCCAGCGAAATTACAGCAATTTCGGTAGAACCGCCGCCAATATCAACAATCATACATCCGTTCGGAGCTGTCACGTCAATACCGATCCCGAGAGCAGCAGCTATTGGTTCGTAAATCAGATAAATGTCCCGTCCACCGGCTTGTTCAATGGAATCACGTACAGCACGGATTTCTACTTCCGTACTTCCCGACGGAATACATACCACTATTTTTAATGTGGGTGCGAACAAATGCTTTTTTGTGGGGACCATTTTAATCATACTGCGTATCATCAATTCGCAGGCGGAAAAATTAGCGATCACACCGTCACGCAACGGACGCACTGTGCGAATCCCGTCATTTTCTTTACCCCGCATCAAAAGGGCTTTCTGGCCAACGGCAATTAGCTTATCCGTACGACTGTCCAATGCAACCACTGATGGTTGGTCAACAACAATTTTATCTTTGCATATAATGATTGTATTAGCTGTGCCTAAGTCCATGGCTAATTCCTGATTGAATGAAAAAAATCCCATCTTGTATGATTTAGTTTAATTTCTATTGCTTTATATTGAATTTCAACAAAGTTACTATATTATCATTTATTATCCGCAACAGGCGGACAAGTTTTACTGTTTTCTTCCGGTTGTCCTTTATAAAGTATTACTCATTTATAGACTTAAACGTGAGTTTAGTACTTTAGTATAAACAGATGTGTATTCTTAGGATTAATACTTTTTGTATTTTTATCTTAAAGTATATTCCTGATTTCATTGTTCCGGCTACTCTCAGTCCATTGTAAAAAAGAATCCATCCATCTAATTACCAATGAAAAACCTATCTTGTTGACTGGTACATTATTTCCTTCCTAAATGTTTAACTTCTCCAAAAAACAGGAATACCTATCAAACCTGCGGATGCAATTCAAGACAAATATTATAGGAATTTGGCAAGAAATAATGATCACAACGTTTATAGTCAGGAATTATCTGTCCTAACTGTGATTTATTTAAATATTTGATTTTCATAATGAATCTTATTCATTCTCAGGTTCATTTTCACCATCATTAAAATAAAAGCTCATACAATGTTTAAATGTTGTACTTATTATTTTATAGTCAACAGTTTGAATTTGTGCCACAACTTTTGGCACAAATTCAAACTGTAATATAACAAACTAATATTACTGCATTCCAAACAAGAAATTTATTTCTATAAAATTGAAACATGTATATTCTATTTTTTAAAGATAGATTTGAAATTAATTAAAGATGTATAAAATATAAATTCTTAACTTAATTAGACCAACTATAAAATTTATTCAGTAGCTTTGTAGTTCAGACTTTTGATATACAAACGTTTGAGAGGCAATCAATAATCAATAATTAAATTCGATTTTTATGTCAGAGAGAATCAATATCTATCAAATGTTTGTGAAAAATAATTGCAAACTGGGTTTTTTTGTCAGAAGTGACAAATGGAGACCTGAACGTTATGCAAAAGTGATAGAAATCCAAAATGTGGAAGATGGAAAAATGATTGAAGGAGAACCCCCTTATTTTGGAGGTTTCAAGTATCCATCCGGACATCCAAAGGAAGGAATCATCATGGGTCCAAGACTCGTAACACTTGAAGCAGATTGGTTAGAGGGTGGTGTCAGGGTCACTGATCGCGGTGGAAATTATTCCTGGGAGCAGGTTTATCCTGATGAAAACAATTGAAATTTGCTCTGTTAAAAGATTGTATGTTTTTTTGAATCAACCATGTCAGGCATAATATATTGTTAAACTAAATTTCTATTGAATGTAGCATGTAATATAAAGATTGGGTACCGGAATTCGTGACCTGCTCTGTCAGGCAAAGAAAACAGGGCTTAAAAATCATGATTTTGTAGAAGAGGGAGAATTCGGAATTATTGTATTTAAGGAAATTTATACAAGACATGGATTTTTTCATTGATAAAGTAAAAGTCAAAGGACACGATATTTACAACCGGATATTCATTGTTTTCATTCCAGGTCTCAATTCCGTTAAAACTTTCCAGTGGGTACATTAAACAAACAGAGACTAAAATACAAAAATTTCGCTTTTAAATAAATATATATGAACATAATATTGCATGAACAAAAAAGTTTTGAAGACATAGATTATTCAGAAAAGAAACTGACAGATACTGAATTTTACAAATGCAAGTTTCATAATTGCAATTTTACGAAAAGTGATTTTAGTGACATTGATTTTATAGATTGCAACTTTACAAAATGCAATTTCACCCTGACCATTTTGAAAAATTCAGGTCTTAAAGATATTCATTTCAACGAGTGTAAAATAATGGGAATAGATTTTAGCATTTGCAATAATTTCCTGTTTACCCTTCATTTTAATGAATGTCATTTGGACAATTCGACTTTTCATTCAAAAAAGTTAAAGAAAACGAATTTCATCAACTGTACTCTAAAAGAAGTAGATTTCTCAGAAGTTGATTTGACATCATCCGTTTTTCAAAATTGTGATTTATCGAATTCCACTTTCAACCAAACTATTTTAGATAAAGTTGATTTCAGAACGGCTGTAAACTATGTAATAGAACCTGACAGGAATAGAATCAAAAAGGCTAAATTCTCTTTAACGGGACTTCCTGGTTTACTTGCTAAATATGACATTATTGTTGAATCAGAATAAATATCATCGAAATCTGCTTCAAAACAATCGTATCCAATTACTCCCATTGTCCTCCAGCTAAAGAATTGTGTAAAAATGAAACTATTTTAAATTATAACTTACAAATTTAAAGTTGTTTAAAATTTTAAAATAAGGTTTTAATACGGGTGATCTGGTTTTCTACTAAGCCCCACGATCAGAAATATAACAATAAAGATAACTGTGGATTTCTAAAAAATGCTATTTATTGTCGCCTGACTTACAACCTGTTACAACTGGTTATTTAGTAGGTTAATATCTAATAATAAGGGCAATAAATAAAAACCTTATTTTTATTTTTAAACCCTAGTAGAAATATTAAGTAAAAATATCTTACCCTTATTACCTTATTTGTTTTCCAGTTTTAAAATGTAAGTTTAATCAATTTTCAATTCTCTTTTAATACAGCCTCTAAAGTGGGAGGCAATTGAAATCAATAAGCAAAAGAATCAGTATATTTTCATGTTTGTTCATTAATTTCGTAAATTCTTCTGCATTTCCTCTTTTACACTCCCCTAAATGCAAACCATTTTAACACATAAACATTTCATCCAAATCTTTTTTAAACAAATCTGTACTTTCCCGATTGATATATAAAAGGAGAAAAAAAACATTAATAATTCATAGTCTGCTTGGAATGTGTGAATTATGTAATTTATACTCAAAGTTATGTAACAATTAAGTCCAAAAAGTTGCTGAATTTTGTCACATTATTAATCAAAAAATAAACAATCAAAAAAACGAAAAAATGATGTCTTTTACATCCAGTTTTCTTTGACGAAAGGTGTTTCGTTTTTCGCTCAAAATGTTATTAAAGTTGCAAGTAATTCAACAACAATTACAGTTATCGCTTAAACAAAAGTAGAACCTGATAAGAAGAAAATTAAATCGGTTATTAAAGCAAAACCTGTTAAAGATCCCGGTGTAAGTTTCTAACCAATATTGTAAAAGAATAAGGTGTTAATACTGATGGAACTTTAGCAACTATGAACAAAGCCTTTAACAATATCCATAATTTGGATATAAGCCGACAAAACTAATTTGTACATTATCCGGTGACAGTTCAGTATTTTCCACACTATTCAACAACAGAACAAAATAATACAAAAATAATAATCAACTCATTAAGCAGGATTTTTGAACTCTTAATGTTATAACAAACTATTAAATACAAAAAAAATGAAAACAATTAAATTTTATGTAATTATTGTAGTACTCTCATTCCTGACGGCATCCTGTGTTGAGAATTCATCAAAATACAAAGCCGTTGTTGCTCAGCGTGATTCACTTGCAATAGAAAAGCAGGCCACAGACTCCAATTACACCAAAACACTTGCCATTCTCAACGATATTGAAGCAGGATTCTCAGAGATAAACCAGAACGAAAGTCAAATGAAGGTTAACCTCAAAGGAACAGAAGGTTCAACAGCCAGCAAAAAAGCACGGATTGGAGTTCAAATGCAGCAGATAAAAGAGAGCATGGAACAGAACAAAGCAAAAATTGCTGAACTTCAGAAACTGGCAAGTAAAAAAGGAAGAGCGAACGGCAAATTGGTCGAAACAATAAAACGTCTTCAAACCGAAATGGATGAACAAGGTACCCAAATTCAATCCTTACAGGCAGAGCTTGAACAGAAAAATATCAAAATCACCGAACTTAACACTACCGTGGACACTCAGACCA
>Ga0302186_10000546_pt1 | contig 33431 bp, 24 predicted proteins | sample II_Bog_E1_2_FD_198782 | JGI IMG/M metagenome (GOLD analysis project Ga0302186, IMG submission 198782) | Peat permafrost microbial communities from Stordalen Mire near Abisko, Sweden - II_Bog_E1_1 | ecosystem: Environmental > Terrestrial > Soil > Wetlands > Peat | place: Sweden: Abisko... | reverse complement strand
CTGATAAATTGAGCCTAAAAGTGTTATAGGGGAGTATTCTGACTCTATGACCCATCATACTCATACGATGGAGAGTGGGCTGCCTGTTGAATAGCACATAATCTCCATTCTATAGATTTCGTTCCACGATCATTCCATAGTTGAGATATTTCTAAATTTCATTAGCTTTGTCGTGCACCTTCACAAAGTTGATGATATCATCGTATTTCTTTTTATCTTAGGAGGGTTTCAATATGTATTTGACTTTACCTTCCATGCATAGCTTCACCATTCGTTCATAATTGCATTCAGTTACCTACTCTGGAATTGTTAATGAACGAGCGATCTTCTCAGGTACACCCAGTTAATCCAGAGCCAAGTTGGAATCGGGAGAAATGACACTTCTGGCTGAAAAATCAACTCTTTTGCCCATTAGGTGCTGTCTAAATCTACCTTCCTTGGATTTAAGCCTTTCCTCTATGCTCTTAATTGCTTTTAGAGTTTTTTTCTTCTTGCCCCCTCCAGGTCGCTGTAGGTTTACTCTTTCCACCTTCACCATAATAGAGGCAACTATCTTCTCCATTTCTTGTATCTTGAAAGTACGTTCTGAGGCCTAAATATGCCCCTTCAGTTAATTGTTGATGGAAATGATTCTTACGTACGCCGCTGTGATGTCATCCTCTGCTCTTTTTTAAGGGTTCATTTCAATGGAAGGTCGAATTTGTGGAGGAGCCACTGCCACTGTTGCAATGAGGAGATCAACAGGTCTAGTAGTATGAAAACCGAGCAGTCTGTAATCTTAAGCAGTAATTTTTGCGAAAATATTGCGCACCCGACTTGCTGTATAAATTATTTATTTTCTTCTTGTTCCGTCCTCATTCCTTTCCTCAACAATGATACGATGATTGCGAAGAGATATGCGAGTTGGTATGCTGTTTCCGCACCCCTTGCCATGTGGATCATCCTCATCCTCCTGAAAAGGACATTTGTTGATGCTTCCAAGCAACTTGGCGAGCTCGTTTAGTTTTTTCGTGGGCTGGGCTATATGAATAATTCTTCTGAAGCGTTCTCTCTGTTGATCGTTCTGGATATAGAGAGGGGTACTTGAAAGATCTTTAGCTTGGAGCAACTGTGACAGATACACTTAAGAATCTTCTAGACATATTCCATAAAGCCGTAGTGGAAGACAGGCTAGTTGAGCTTTATATGTCCGAAGTGACCTTGACACTAGCGGCTTTCTCCACAAGTTTAGCACTTCTGGTCCAAAGTTGACACTCCGAGACGCAAGTCGTTAGGACCTGAATGAAGAAAGGTTTACCACCGCGTACGGGTTTCATGCCCTAATAAAGTCGTGTTTCAGTTATCTCAGCTACTGACCAGGCCTCCTAAATTAGGAGATGCTTACAAGCTCCTCTTTGGTGAAAGTCGAGAAGCGTACTAAGCGTACCTCGGCTGTCTCCGCTGCTGAGTATTTTGCAAGAGCTCCTGACTGTCTCATCAAAATTAAAATATGGATGACTCCAACACTGAAATTTAAATAAACAATTTCGATTCATTTCTATCAACTGTGCCGAATCAATGGGCAAATAGTAATGTTGATAGTGTGTTGGCTATTGATATGGATTGATGATAATCAGGTTCATTCTTCCGACTCGGAAGCAAATCTGGTCAGTCGGTAGGGTTTGTGAACCGCATTGAAGAGAGAGGATCCAAGTAGAAAGGCCTTGGATGTGAAATCTCTGCACTGTTCTACATAAATATAGAGTTACGTATGCAACTGGCACCCTCCTTTTCGCAGGCTTTCACACAAAATTCCTCCCCTCGAGCCTCATAGACACGTGGCAGGTATTGATTAATTTTGGCAGCTTCGTCTTCCCACTTGCCGTAGGTCGCAAAAGATGGAAGATAGGGCAGAGTAGATTTTTTGTCATTCGCAACATCTATGAAAAGATCCACCAATTGTTGATATTGTTCCCGATCCTTTGGTTATCGTTCTGCGATTTTATTGCTGTCAAAACCATTGAATTGGCTGACGGTTTAATTGTCCTCACTCATTATTAAATAAAATAATCAACTCGGGCAGCAATTATCATATCCAATATCGACATCATCATTACAAACGAAGGAACTCAAAGCTAACAATTGATATGCTTGCTTGGAATATATTAGTAGATTGAGATCAGATGTTGGAGGGTTTCCAGGATTGGTTCGTCATCTTCCAACGCTGCATGTTTGTTATCCCAAATCGAAACTACGCCATTTTACGTAACAGGTCTACTTATTTCTTTTCACGCGTTTCTGACGGCCGAAGACTTTTACTCAGAGTTGAATTGCTTAGCCGGCCGTTAGTTTACCTCAAGAAAAATTTATTGAATGTTGAGAATGGTTGGTACTTAGTCAGTTCTGGCAACTCATTATTTGATTTCTTCTTGGGTTCAATGATCAGTGAGGTCGTTTGCAGCATCTTTTAGTAAGCCTTTAGTTGAAGTTCGAATCCCAAATTTGGACATACTTGAGGTCTCTTTGATTTACACAGTTTAAGTGCGTTTAAAAAAGTCATACTCTTAAATTTGATCAAATAAGCAATAACTAAAGTAGAGGACTGCATAGATGAAGACTTACTCGTGAAACGCCGGCACCGCAGTGCACCAAGACGCTACCGATTCGCAAGTCTGACTTAAATTATAGTTACTTTTATCGATTTGCGTGGCGGCTGTTTCGAAATGAGCACTGATATTCTAATTTTTGCGATCCTACAAATCATAGATAATTTGTCGAATAGACCCGTCATAACGAAAGTTAAAGCCTTTGGCCACGGTTAAGACTATCTAATCAGAGTCATACCCGTGCGAATATTTTGGTCGCGTATCCAAGCGATATCTTAAGCCGCTGTGCAATCTCCAATAAACAAGGCATGCCCCTGACTGGTTCTAAGTATCTCGTCCGCATGATGATAGGCTAAATCTAGCATGTTCCACCTCGATAATAATAATATAACATCTAAATAAACCATTTAACCTAATTAAGTTTTGAAGTTTAAAGATCAAACTGTACTTGCTGATATATAGATATAGGTTATCTTATAGCATAAATATAGATATCAGGAGTAACTCTTATAATTGCTATTTTTATGAATCAATTGTTTAACAAATTCAGAGAACTCTCCATCAGAGATCTCAAGGAAAGAAGGGAGGAAATATTCTAAAGAACTAGGAGAATCATCAATGGCGATGAAAGTGGTTCTCAGCAATCTGAACAACAGGAGTAGGAAGAGGAAGATGAATCTTATATTGAGAGTGGAAACTTGTCACAAGACATGGTTCAATAAACACTCGAAGACTCATCTCCCAAAAAGAGTCATAAAAAAAATAAAAGAAAGAAAGAGGATTTTAAAATACAGAGGTACTGGCGCCAGATAGTGCAAGCAGCGGATTGGATGATAGAGGTGCCAGACAACCTCAATGAATTCTACACTGCAGTCAAGCCAGACGGTATCAAGTGCTTAATTATACTGAAGGATTATAGACTATTCATTAGAGATAAGAGCGGAAAGTAGGTCTTAGATTGCTAGACATCGACCAAATCATACAACGGTACTATTTTCGAGGCATATTATAACTAATCATCTAAATTGGTGGTCATTTCTGATTTGATTGCCTGGAAGAGTAATCCAATGACTTCAAGTGAATTTGAGTTTCGGTATTCCTGGCTTATTTCCAATTTTAACATAAATCAACTGACAATGTGGACTAAACTATCAGCCTATTTTATAGGATATGAACTCTGTACTCTTCCTACCTTGCAAAAAGTTTATGAAAGTGAAAGTCTTTTCCATAAAGATGGAATCATATTTGTGCATAAAGATAGTTTTTATCTTCATGGCCTGAATCCGAGCGTCCTGATTTGGAAGGACAGAAATGTTTCCAAATATTTTGAGGAGGAAATCGAAAAAAACAATGTCAATAGTAGAGGCATTGCTTTTTTAAATAAGTTAGGATAGGTCAAAACCTTATAAAATGTAATATTATTTGTAGTTGATCGGTCGAAGATAGATGAATCGCATAGATTCTTAAAGTTCACGTACACAGGTTTATCAATCTAAAATGTTGCAGAGTCTAAAATAACAGTTAGGTTATAATAACCCACAATAATGGAGACAGTCCGATACTACAGTGGTGCTCTTGACTCTTTGGGCAAATTATTATTCAAATGCAACATAAAAAAAGGACTGACCAGCATTGAGCAGCTTGTTCATAAACTAGTGCATAAGTCAGAATCGATGATTGAATGACCTCCAATATTTATACATTTCAGGCTGTTATTATAATTTTTAATTGTAAGCAATATTATCACTATTTAACTTTCCTTCTCTTCTTCTTTTCAATTAAATCCTCTCGAATACGCTTTATCAAATTTAAACACTCCTCATTCTCATTAACAAATTGGAGTAGATCCTGCTCTCTATTCTTTCTTAGATTTTAAATTCGACTTTATATTTAAAGCTCCTTGCTGTTCAACTCTAACATTGGCTAGGATGCGTGCTGCTACACTTCATCATTGATGTACTATTCTTCCTCGATTGCGACTTAATAATCTGCATTTCGAGGCAGTTTTGTTTCCATATCCACTCTGTTTTGATTATTTCTTTTTATCTAAAGACTGTCAAAATCAAAGTTTTAGTTGTTTATAGGACTTGAAACATCAGTACTTTCATTCGCATTGATTATTTGACTCTTAGTTATCCTTTTTAAGGGAATTTAGCCATCAATCTTTTTATCATTATCCTACATTTTTGTAGTGTTGGACTACTCTGAGATGCTTCTCGCTTTTGCATGACCGTTTAGTATGCTTTCTGTTCGTTTTAGATCATCGTGAATGCGTTTGCAAGCCGTCATAATCGAATGATAGTCTGAAGTAATATTCAAGGGCCGAGGTAAGGGCAAACTGATATTGATTAGGGAGTATACTAGGCTTTTGATTTGTGTAACTGTGGAAGCTATTCCCTGGAGATAGGAAGAAAATTGATTTAATACCTATTCAAGGTAACTTGCCGGATTGTCAATCTAAGCCATAACCTAAAATATATTTTAATTGAATAAATAGGTGATATAAATAAATTTGCAACTGATGCTAAATGCCCATTATTTTTGTAGAATAGATTTGGCAGCCAAACCAGTTGTGTATTTTGTATTTGATTTAACTCCTTATCAATATATTATTTGTATTGATTTTTACGCTGCTAAAGCTGGTAATATAAAAAGAAAAAGTCAGTTTTTATTTGGTAAGGGTAAAAAAATAATCAATAAGCAATATTGGATGGTCTATACGAACGTTTAGGTTAAATGTCGACTAATTACGTAAAATCTAAGTAAAAGAATTGAAAGTTGAAATAGAAAAATGTGTAAATTATAAAATAACGGTAATAATGAACTTATTCTATTGTAGTTTTGCCTCATTAACAACCTAAAGGTCATCTCAAAGGATTTGTTTCGTCTGTATTGACAAAACTGAAAATTATTTAAATTTCATTATTTGAGAGATAATCTCGATATTATAGAACATTATTCATCTAATTATGATGAAGCAAAATTCAATATATCAAAATTCAATACCATAATCCTCGAAACAAATCGGTGTAACTTTTTTTAACTTTCTATTTATTAGTGTTGAAAAGATAATTTCTTTGAATTCTTCGATAATTTGAATTATTTTAATAAAAAACAATTTTAAATTATAGGAGACTCGTTGGTAAAATCTTAGATCTTGGATGCTAAATATAAAACCCCTGCCTATCTTTTTTTAAATAACTCTAAATTCTTCAAGAATTTTACTCGTATTATATGAATCAACTTATAGGCTTCGGTTATCAGAAATCAGAAGGAATGATGATTAATATGATCAGGGCTGCTGCTTAAAGAAACAGGAATAAGGATAAATCAAATGATAAGCTGGCATACTCGTACCTTGACCCTACGACCCCTCACCGAAAGTGCTCTGAGTATTGGCATACACCACTACTCCAACCTGCTCTCCTGATCCTAACAGACCCGGTATTGTAGAAGACCCTTGAGCATATTATCCTTGGGCGAGGTTTATCGATCCGCTTCCTTGAGCTGGCAGCATTTTTTGATGGCGTGATTTCAAATGATTATTGTTTACGATAGTTCGAGAGTTGGCGACGTTTTTGATCTAAATATAGCAAGGGTTACTTGAGACTGCAGGAGCCAAAGATGATAGAAACGTTATGAGATTTTATTTGCGGTTATTTAGCAAACATAGTTGAGGATTTCATAACTGCATTTTAATGAATTTTTAAAATACCTACAATAAAATTAAAGGCTACCTTGACCATTTTTGGTGCTTACACAGGCACGCTTGTTGGATTTATTCAGAATTGTCGAAAGTCAACCTTCTCATTAAATGGATGAAACCCTACGTTTAGGGTACTTACTCAAGTCTGTCAGGTCTAAATTGAGATGAATTTAGAACCAATTGTAATTTTTTAGCCAGCCCCTTGAGTATGATGGTATTTTCCTCAGATATCTCATAGCACAGTCTGCATTTGAACTCAGTCTACAGATCTGATTCCATTCCTTAATTTTTATAAACTAGCAAATTAATATTAACTAATAATATTTAACGAGAATAAACGATGAAGTTGGACATAAATTATTTTATCTACCAAACATAATTGGTATTTCACTTAGTCATTGAGAGGATTAAATTGGTGCTGCTTTGATCTTGTTATTAATTATTTATAATCTTTAGAAATACAGAACAGAAATTGATTATAGAGAGTTCATAAATTAATGTAATAATAGGCATGTAGCAGCAATTAGCCTGCCATCAATATCATTATCAATCGCTTTATTCAGAACTGGAAGAACTGTCCTCTCGCTTGGAGAAGGTTTCAGATTGTAGCTTATTAATTGTCGGAGTTTCTGGCATTATTACTTTCCTATCTTTCTCAACTCTCCCATATCTCACAGCAAAAACACTTCCAGTCAGCATACCTCCCACCATTATCGCGAGTAGAACAAGGCAACAGACTCCTGAGTAACATTTAAAGTACCAAACTGCACTGAGCGGTAAAGAAAATTTATGCAAAATGCATTATAAACAAATCTGAGATTATTAGCGATTGTCGTACAGTTGTTAGAGCTGTCTAACCCGTTGATCTAGCTAGTCACCAAACTATTCAGGGTGGATACCGAACTATAGAAGGAGCTAACTTTCGTGCTAAATGCCGTCAATTGAGCATTGAAGTTATTATTGGCGGTTAGTAAAGCATTGAGCTGATCAATCAAACTTTGGTAGAGATTAATCCGTGAATCACGATAGTTGATAACTGAAGTCATATAATTCATTAGGCTGCTATAGCAAGCCGTGCTGTTTTGACACTCGCGCACATTTACATAACGACTCACTACATCACTATTGGACCAAATGGATGCGGATGTATTACTAAATTTTGTATTAAAGGAGATGCAGGTATTGCCAGACCCGAAAGTAGTACCGCTTGTAGTAGATGATGATGTATAAATGGACTCAGTACTATTAAAAGTGCAGTTTGTATTGTCAAACACCCAGTAATCATTTGTACAGCAGGGAGGCACCCCACCAGTCCCATTGTTTGAGTATTTATTTAATCCTTTTAGAGCAACATAAGGATTGTCCTCAGTTGTTAAGGCAGGATCAGCATCAATGTAAATTCCTGATTGGTACTTTCCCATCACGTTGATCCAAGCATTAATTTTAGTTGGAGAAACAGTAGTATCAACATAATTGGCATTTGAGTTGTTCATCATGTTTAAAAAGGTGGTAATTTGAGAAAAAAGGTTGCTGACTGTTTGCATTTAATTATTGATGGAGAACTGTTTCATGATGTTACCATCTCCATAAAAGCAAACATTTAGTTTTTGAAAGAATAGGCTGAAGTCTGTTGAACTTGATGATTGAGAGTAGGAGATGAAGGAAGATTGATTTAGAATGATGCCTTAGTAGAACTGACAAAACGAATAACTCATTCCTCCAAGAGCCAGTAAAATAAAACTTATAGCCACCACCCCAAAGTATGTGATTCCGTATGCAATCCATCCAAGATGGACACTAGTCTTGCAACTAAATAGTTCAAAGCTGTGTGTGGCAATCACTCCTAACAAAATGAGCATACTTGCAGCCATTATGAAGGCTAGTACTCCCTCTATTAGGTAAAGCCCCCAGTTGAAGATTTTATCAAAGACTGTACTTGAAAAAGTGCCAACAGCTACAGTAATCCCATCGAGGAAATTAGTAGTCATACTTAAAGAGTTCAAACAAGTATTAGCATTGGCAGATATATTGATTGCTGAGTTTGCTAACAAAAAAGCTGAAGTATATACTAAGTAGCCTTGATTGGAGACTGAGGCGGTTACTTGAAGCCCGCTGCTTATGTCAGAAACCATCGTATTGCTAGTTCCATTGGGCCCTAAACCAGAGCTGATAAAGAGAGGAGTGACTGTTGGTAAAGGATTACCTCCTGAAATAGCTGATGCTGTTGTAGTGGGATTGGGAGAGTTTACTTGTGATTGATTATTGTTTTTGTAAAGATTAGCATTCATTTGATTGAGCGAAGCCATGCTCGTTATTAACCAGTCATTTCCAGCTAAATTGGTACTAATGCTTGTACTAGCGGTAGACAATAGAGACGAAACATTTCCTATTTGACTTTGCAGCTGACTGAAACCTCCCCAGTTGTTACTTTGATCCCCGTTAATGGCTAAGTCCAGAGTATAATAAATACTGCATTTGGTCATCGTGATGTAGTTCTGTAGTTGTGGAAAGTATACAAATCCTATGATTGTAGTAACTGCTATTCCTACTGCAAATATAATTGCAAAAATTGTTACACAACGTAATTAATTCTTTTAGTAAGGTCGGCGGGTGAAGTCACGCTTCCAGGATTGACAAGGTGGACACGATTTTTCAAATACACAGCAGCAAAGAGCAATTACAAATGCCAAGGCAAAACCAATTGCCACAATAATGAAGGGAATTAGTACTCTTAGAGAGGTAGTATATGCCATAAGACTATTGGTATCACCTGCAAAAATTGAGGCTTTAATATTAGCTTGATCTGAGGGGCTGTAAATACTTCCATAAATAAGATTGACTAATGACTGGCCGCTCGAATCAACAGTAACATTAGCAGAGGCAACATTGAATCCACTTGGACAATTATTATCTGTAAGACTAGTAGAGGAAGCAAACCCAATTATTAGTAGAGCGATTGTGATTTGATTCACTGTTCCTAACATATTATAACATTAGATATCATCAGACATAAATCATCAATATTATGAATCTATTATACATTATGCAACAATAGAAAATCAATCAACTACATTTATAAAGATAGATTACTTCCATAATCCCTTTTTACCACCAATTAACAGGCTGGGCAATATTAGTTTACCTGTTTGCACGGGGATCAGGTAGAGGTCGAGATTGCCGTCTGAAAAAACTGCCAGCTCACCTTCTACTCTTCCCACCAGTTCAAAGCCTTTTCCTGGATCGATAATGCTCAGTAATCCTCCCTCTTTGCTTTTTATTTTAACAAGTTCCAGCTTTTTAAAAAGAGGCATAGCATTCTTAGACTGTCTCTATATAACAAGGTCTACTGTTTCCAGCTTATAAGGTTTAAGGAGTTCTTTTTTTACATACTGCTGGAGATTGATTGCACTTACAAAAGAAGGTCCTTCCTGCATACTAATAGCTTCATTGGCTAGCGTTGGAAGATCAGTATCTATTTACAAAGAAATGTGCTCTGATTATAGCTTCATTTCCTCGCCTTGCTTCAAGAGAATAAAATTTTGCTATGCAGAAGGAAATACTTTGATAAGGTGATTGGACAAATTATGAATAGTGTACTCCTCTAGCTCCTAGCAGTAGATATACTTTACTTCAATAGGCTTATTCCTGCTGTAACTTAGAGATGCTTAGACTAAATAGCTGTACTCATCTTGGTGAATCTATAATTGCAAACGCAGACTTTCACCTCTCTACCAGCTAGCATTCGAAGAAAAGCCGCTGTGACTCATCGCACTGCTACCTTTTCTTGGGCGTAATGTACTCCTTATCGCCTATTTGCCTCCCTTACAGCGTACCATCAACATCAGTTCAATGCCTTCGCTACCTACCTCGAATGAGAAAGCTCCAGTGCGAGATCTATTGACCCATGTTTTATTGATTCTTAGCCAATCGTTGACTTCCTCCATCTCACCTGCCATAGGTAATATCTTTTGCAAAGGTATAGCAATATTGTACGTCTGATAACTGAAAACAGGTTTGATTCGAAAGACAACAGGTGTCCACAATTCTAAAAAAAGTGAAACAGTAACCGATTTATCTTTAAGCAAGCCAATAAGAGTTGAATGGGAAGAGCTATTTCTTTCTCTATTCACAATGCTGTTTGTTCTGTCTCTATTTACCATGCTGCTAGTATTTCGAGGTCTATTTTCCCGTAATTTGGTGTCACAATTCTGGTAATCACACTCCAACCTTAGCGTCTAGATAAACGAATGAATACATGATAGTGAATATAATTGAGAGTGAGATGTTCTGACTTGTTGATCATATGTGTAAATTCCTCCTCCCTGAGCTTCTCCTCAAATGAACTATATTTTCGATTTTTCTTCTTCTTGATTCTACCCTCTTCTTACATCTCTGCAACTTCCTGCAGTTCAAGGTTTTTATTGACATAGTAGCATACCATGGATCCAATTTTAACTTCCAGCTGTCTAATAATAAATATTAGACATTATTGAGTGAGTATCGACAGTTAAAGTTAAAGATAATTCTACTCAAGCATTTTGATGGAAACCAACTTCATTTTAATTAGCTTTGACTTCTTGTTGATATCGAGGATAGAGAGCTAAAGAGAAATCAGGTCGTTCTCAGAAAGAAAAATTAAATTTAGTAATTGTTGGTTGTTTACTTTTATCACCAGCGTCGATTACGAGGAGTCATAGTTGAAATTAGCATCCAGTAAGATTCCCATTCGTACGTTTATGAGGCTGTGATCACCTATCTTACTCTATTACCCTCGCTACCGTAAAAATATCTATCGGACTAAGTTAACTGTCACACTCCATTGGTGTTTGAGTTTCATTAATTCTTAATTGAGCAGTAAATGAATGACGTTGTCGGTTTTGACTGCATATTTGTGGGTGATTCTAGAAAAAGACAATGAAAGCATCGATTAATCATGCTGCCTATCATCTTTGGCCTTATTGCGATGTGTTATAAGTAGGAGAATGAAATTATAGTAGTCTTCTACAAATTTGAGAAGCGACCATAGAACTTCATCTTCCCTGTTGCGGTTGATAAAGTTATCCTTTTCAGGTTCATACCTGAGCGATCTTTTAAAGAGAGCGTCATTAATGTAGGCATCTTATTCGTCATAAGTACTGATCTTCTCTGCTTTCTTCATTATCTTCTCAATATATCCGTAAATATCATTTCCCTTCAACGCATACTACTCAGTATAATTGGCATTGAATTTCAAGTTTTAAGGCTGAACAACAGACAGATAAGTCTTCAGAAGGTTTAACTTCACGGAACGGGTCAAACGTTTGTACTTCGTTGAACGATTTAGATAATCGTGTTAATTTATTAGACTTTTTAGATATAACCACTTAAAACCTTATAAACCACCAAACAGCAGCAGTAAATTTTCATCAATTTTATCTGTTATAATGACTGATTCACTGGATGGCTGAGAAGTCACTTTTCTTTAGTTTTGACTCAGCTGATTAAGGCAATAATCGACTTCTGCTTCAATTGTTCTGGGATACAGTGTCAATGGATCAAAATTATAAAGCAATGCACCCAATATTTCCAACGAACTTCGATAAGTTCTGGCAACAGCGATAGTGTACCCCTGATACTCCTCTTCTTTTTGTGGATTTAAAAAGGTGGGATAAGCTCTGCCAAGTCTATTAACAATTTCATAAGCCTCATCAATGATGGACACAATCCATAAATGTTTAATAATTTCGTTCTTGGTCTTGATGACTGTAAATATATTATTGAGTCCAAACTCAATAAAATGTTTTAACTTTTTCATTGAGTCGCAGTAGTTCATAAGTTCAACTTGTAGCTAGAATATTTTGAAAAAAGAGAAGGAACAGATACGAAGGAAACCGTTAGGAGAACCAAACTCTTTAGAAATTTGAGAATAGCTTCGTTCAACGAAGGGAGGAAGGTAAATTACCTTAGACTCCAAATCACGACTAAAGCAGCGTTGGTTGTAGAGCATGTCTTGCCATAGCAGAGACAGTATCTATTACGCTTTTTCATCTAGCCCGATTTTACGATAGATATAAGCCAACTTACTTTTATTCTTGAAAATACTCGCTAGGTTTAAAGGCTTTAATTCTGTGATTGATATACTATTGATCTAGGTAATGCACTGCTAAACTCGTTTTTATAGTGACAATTTGAAGAGATAACTCAGCGCATCTGAACAACGTGATCTTTGCTGATCTACTGAGTTATCTCCATTCCCAGTTTAAAAAAGGATTAATTTGGTGAAGTTATTCCGAAGCTGTTTGGGTATTTACCTGGACAAGTTTTAGTAACTATTTTGGTATATTTTCTAAGAATATATTGATTGGTACGTTTACTTTCTCATCCACATAGATATTGCTGGGAAAGTATATGTAGAGAATGTTTTACTTTAGAAGTGCACGATTACGAAGGATATATTACATGTGGGCCTCACCGAACACCTATATACCGATAAGCGGATCGAGCAGAGCTTATGTTGGCTTTGGATCGCCTTAGAGGAAGAGGGGAGTGATAGGAATGCAGGCCACAAAAGGCTTTTGTACTATTATTGTCATTTCCAGTTTGAGATTGAGGAGGGGCAGAATCTACTTATCACCTCGGAAGGTGAAGGAGAGGCCCTGCTTACTGTCCACGCCTACGTTGGACTTGTCAAGCGGCATCATTGATTCAATATAAATTCATTCAGAAGATTTATACTCAGATATCAACCATTTATTGAATTGGGTTGTGCCGAGTTGATTCAAATCAGATATATTTTTATTGTAATTTTGACTGATCAGCCGATGGACTATTAGCTAGTACACGGATCTGCTCAAACTCCCAGGTTGCCATAACTATAGCATCCCTAAGGCATGATAGACGCTTCCAACATCGATATAATAGTGCAGACTACGCCCAATGAAAAAAACTAAGAAGTCAAACCAAGCAAAACTCCTCACTCATCAATTGGATATCGAGCAGATATCGATGGACTCCGAATGATATCAATTATCGTAGTTGTCTGTCATCATGCTTGGTACAACTCTTTTCCTGGAGGATACATGGGAGTGGAAATTTTCTTTGTGATATCTGGATACTTAATCTCAAAAATTATCTTCAAAGAGCTTAGAAAATAACAAGCCTTTTCCTACTCTAAGTTCTACGGTAGAAGAATAAGAAGAATCTATCCTGCCTTAATTACAATGCTTCTTTATTCCTTTTATATCCTATGCGAATGTTATAACTCAGCACAGCTCAAGGAAGCATCAAAATCATTAATAGCAGCATGTTTGATGGCTGTTAATGTCCACATGATGTATAAAGACAATCACCATGATTATTCATGGAGTTTTGTCCAAGTACTTTGGACTCTGGGAGTAGAAGAACAGTTTTACCTTTTTTGGCCATTCTTTGCAACTAAACTTTGGAAGTTACCGATGGAGAAAGGATTAATTGCTATTGGAATTGCCACTTTCATTTTATATTAAGTCTACTATATCAACCCTAATACCTTTGGGATCAATTTTATTTTCTATCCATTTTGGTAAATTTTAATTGGCTGCTTTGTGGCATATTACCAATAAAAGAAGCTTCAGAAGGAGTAAAAGTCATAGAAAGAGATATTCAAAGCGAATGTAAATTAGATAGCATATAGGAACCTGTGAGAGAGCAAACGCTATGGGAACAAACAAAAACGATGTGTAAAAGATCAATTAGCATTAAGGGAATCATTTCGTCTCTTGCAACCATTTTAATCATTTATTCCTTAGCATACCAAGACGCTGGAAATAGGTCAGATTTTTTGACTTTGACAGTGATATTGAGCACAGCAGTCTTCATTCATTGTGGAATGGGTATTTTCAATGATTTGATATTGGGAAACTGGGTAGCCATATTTATTGGAAAAATCAGTTACTCGTGGTACCTATTGCACTTCCCGTTACTGAAATTCTGCAATTTTTGCTCGCCAAATGTATATGTGAACGTAGGAACTAGCTTTGTCCTTGCTATCCTATGCACGTATGGAATCGAAAACAATATTCGATTTAACAAATCAAAATGTGTTGTGCCCGCTCTTGTCATAGTAATGGGACTTTTAGTGATATTGTTCAAGAATGCATCGTAATCTCCTCAAGTATGGGCAAAGAGTCTTTGATATTTATCAGCTCAATTTTAAAAATATTATTGTCATTTCCAGTTTGAGATTTAGGAGGGGCAGAATCTACTTATCACCTCGGAAGGTGAAGGAGAGACCCTGCTTACTGTCCACGCCTACGTTGGACCTGTCAAGTGGCATCATTGATACAATATAAATTCATGCAGAAGATTTATACACAAATATCAACCATTTGGTTAATGCCGAGTTGATTCAAATCAGATATATTTTTATTGTAATTTTGACTGATCAGCCGATGGACTATTAGCTAGTACACGGATCTGCCCAAACTCCGCGGTTGCCTTAACTATAGCATCCCTAAGGCATGATGGACGCTTCCAACATCGATATAATAGTGCAGACTACGCCCAGTGAAAAAAATTAAGAAGTCAAACCAAGCAAAACTCCTCACTCATCAATTGGATATCGAGCAGATATCGATGGACTCAGAACAATATCAATTATTATAGTGGTTGGCCATCATGCTTGGACCGACTCTTTTCCTGGAGGGTACATGGGAGTGGAAATTTTTTTTGTAATATCGGGATACTTAATCTCAAAAAGTATTTTCAAAGAGTTAAGAGAAAAGCAATCCTTTTCCTACTCTCAGTTCTATGGAAGAAGAATAAGGAGAATCTATCCTGCCTTAATTGCGATGCTTCTTTATTCCTTTTATATCCTATGCGAATGTTCTAATTCGGCACAGCTCAAGGAAGCATCAAAATCATTGATAGCAGCATGTTTGATGGCAGTTAATATTCATATGATGCACAAAGAATATGTTCACGATTATTCTTGGAATTTTGTTCAAATACTTTGGACACTAGGAATAGAAGAGCAGTTTTATCTTTTTTGGCCATTCTTTGCGACTCAACTTTGGAAGTTATCGATGGAGAAAGGATTAATTATCATTGGAACAGCTATCTTCATTTTATATTAACTATTCATGAACAATAATTGGAATAGGTACGGGATGACTCTTTAGAGGCTTCCATTTTGGTAAATGTTGGTGGGCTGCTTTGTGGCATATTACCAATAAAAGAAGCTTCAGAAGGAGTAAAAGTCATAGTAAGCGATATTTAAAGCAAATGTAAATTAGATAGCATATAGGAACCTGTGAGAGAGCAAACGCTGTGGGAAAAAACAAAAACATTTTGTAAAAGGGTATTTGGTATCAAGGGAATCATTTCGTCTATTGCAGCCATTTTAATCATATATTCCATAATGAAGCAGCATCATTTAAATCGTTGGATATTTTGGAATTGGATGGCCATAGTTAGCGCAGCAGTTTACATCCATTGTGGAATGGGTATTTTCAATGATTTCTTATTCGGAAACAGGATAACCATATTCATCGGAAAAGTCAGTTACGCTTGGTACCTAACGCATTTCCCTTTACTGAAATACTGCAATTTTTGCTCCCGAAATTTATATGTGAACGTAGTGACTGGTTTTATCCTTGCCATCCTCTTCACATATGGTATCGAAAATAATATTCGATGGAATAAATCAAAATGTGTAGTCCCTTGCCTTGTCCTAGCAATGGGACTTTTAGTGATGTTATTCAAGAACGTATACTAGTCTCCTTAGGCTTGGGCAAAGGCCCTTTGATGTTTATCACTTGTATTGAAATCCATTAAAGATTACTGATTAAATATTCACAACACAAATAGAATTATCAGGGAATGAGCTTTAATCCTTAATTTCAGGGATTGATAATTATTTAATTATTTAATAATTTTTAGATAAAATCTATAAAATACAGGAAATTGTTGATATTTATGCGAGCTCTCCTGCCTCCCAAAGAAAATGTGCTTTTTTGTCTTATCCTCTCTATAGGACATGAACTGATTTTATTTATGATAATAGTCTTTCGCTTGGACTTGTATTTTCAATTTTTCAATGACCATTATTGATTCAGTTACATTTTATATTTTTAAAAATAGATTACTATTTCGAAAAATTATGCCAATTTGTTTATTTTTGGTTAATCATTCATTTAATTCAAATAGATATATTCTTATCATAATGATGAATAACCATTAAATGGAGTATTCACCAGTGCAACAATCTATTCAAAATATAAGGGTCTAACAAGTATATCCTGAGAGTGTTTTGGACGTTTTTAACATTATATATAGAGTCCAACTAAGAAAAAAGAGGAATCAATTAAAGCAACCATTCCACACTCAAACCAATATCGAGCGGATATCGATGGACTCAGAACGATATCCATTATTGTAGTGGTCTGTCATCATGCTTGGACCGGCCTTTTTCGTGGAGGATACATGGGAGTAGACATTTTTTTTGTCATATCGGGATATTTAATTTCAAAAATTATTTTCAAAGAGCTCAGAAAATAACAATCATTTTCCTACTCTAAGTTCTACAGCAGAAGAATAAGAAGGATCTATCCTGCCTTAATTGCGATGCTTATTTATTCCTTTATTCTTCTTTGTCAATGCTATTCTTCAGAAGAGCTCAAGGAAGCATCAGAATCATTGATGGCAGCATGCTTGATGGGAGTTAATATTCATATGATGTATAAACAATATACCCATGATTAGTCATGGAATTATGTCCAAGTACTCTGGACTTTGGGAGTAGAAGAGCAGTTTTATCTCTTTTGGCCATTCTTTGCAACTCAGCTTTGGAAATTATCAATGACGAAAGGATTGATAACTATTGGAATCGCTATCTTCATTTTATATCAACTATTCTTGGACAATAAATGGAATACAATCGAGATGACCCTGTAGAGGCTTCCATTTTGGTAAATACTGATTGGCTGTTTTGTAGCATTTTACTAATAAAAGAAGCTTCAGATGGAATAAAATTCATAGTAATCGATATTAACAATAAATGTAAACCAAATAACATAGAGGAGATAGGAAACCTTGTGGGAAAGAACCAAGAGCGCCAAGGGAATCCTCTCGTCTATTGCAACTCTTTTAATAATCTTTTCTATCGCAAAACAGCACAATATAAATAAGTACATATTTTGGAATTGGGTATCCACAGTTGGTGCAGCAGTCTACATCCATTGTGGAAGGGGCATTTTCAATGATTTTTTATTAGGAAACAAGGTCACAATATTCATAGGAAAAATCAGTTACGCATGGTACCTAACGCATTTTCCTTTATTGAAATTCTGCAATTTCTTCACAGACAATTTATTTACGAAGGTGTTGACTGGTTTTATCCTTGCAATCCTCTTCACGTATGGTATCGAAAACAAGATTCGGTTTAGCAAATCAAAATATGTAATTCCGGGTCTTGTCTTAGCAATGGCAATTTTAGCAATCTTGTTTTTTACCGTCTACTTATTTCCTTCATTTTGGGCCTTACAAAAGACTCCTTGATATTTATCAGTTCTATTCAAATTCATTAGAATAATTTATATTTTTCAATCGATACAGTTTTTATACAAATAAGTAAAATACGTTTACTATTTTATAAAATAAAATTAAGTTCTTATTGTGGGGTCATTCTTAATTTAATTTAAATAAATATATTTTTATTAAATGGAGGATTCAACAGCTTAAGAATCTATTCAATCTCCAACCGTGCCATAAATATAAAGTTAAAGTATGATGAATGATTCTAACATTGATGTAGTAGTGTCGAGTACAACTACCAAAAAATATGAAGAGGTTAAATCGAGCATGACTCTTCCCACAGTCGGATATCGAGCAGACATAGATGGACTCAGAACAATTTCAATAGTGCTGGTGGTCTTGCATCATGCTTGGAGTCCAATTTTTCACGGAGGATACATGGGAATTTACGTTTTCTTTGTGGTATCAGGGTACTTAATCTCCAAACATATTTTCAAAGAGTTGAGGAAAAAGAAATAGTTTTCTTACGCTAAGTTCTACAGCAGGAGAATAAGAAGAATCTTCCCTGCCTTAATTACCATGCTCATCTATACCTTTATAATGCTGATTCAATGCTATTCTCCAGAACAGCTCAAGGAAGCATCAAAGTCATTCATGGCAGCATGTTTGATGGTAATTAATATTCATATGATCTACAAAGAATATTACCGTGATTAGTCATGGAGTACTGTCCAAGTACTCTGGACTTTGGGAGTAGAAGAACAGTTTTATCTCTTTTGGCCATTCTTCGCAACTAAACTTTGGAAATTATCAATGGAAAAAGGATTAATTGCTCTTGGAATCGTCACTTACATTTTATATCAACTCTTTTTGGACCCTAATTAAAATAGATTTGGGTTAGACTTTGTCATGGTTCCGTTTTGGTCTCCGATGGCCGGCTGCTGTTTGGCATATTATGAATAAAAGAAACTTCAGAGATAATAAAATTCCTAGATCGGAATATAAAAGGCAAATGTAAATCAAATAACATGTAGGTACCTGTGCGAGAAGAAACCTTATGGGAAAGGGCAAAAAGTATCAAGGGAATCATTTCATCTATCGCAGCAATTTTTATAATTTTATCTCTCACACTGCAGGACTATGGAGCTAGGGCCATGCATTGGTTTTGGATATCAGCATTGAGCACAGCAGTCTTTATTTATTGTGGAAAGGGTATTTTCAATGATTTGATATTAGGAAACAGGGTCACCATATTTATAGGAAAAATCAGTTACTCGTGGTATCTATTGCATTTCCAATTAATAAAATACTGCCACTTTTTCACAGACAATTTATACGTGCAACTATTGACTGGTTTTATCCTTTCTGTTCTATGCACGTATGGCATCTAAAACAATATTCGATTTAGTAAATCAAAATATGTGATTCCTGGTCTTCTCCTATCGATGGGATTTTTACTGATAGTGTTCTATACAGTCTACTTGTTTCCTGAGGCTTGGTCTTTCCAAAAGCCTTCTTCTTGATATCTATCAATTAAAATCTTTTAAAAATAATTTTAGTATAGTACAATAAATCCAATCCTTCAAGATTAATATAATTTTAAATTATGGGTAATTTATTGATATCTTTGTGATATTAATATTTAACTATACTTATAGATAAACTCAGATCATTTGGAGGATATTGCCTTTTATCGGAGGCTTTTATCCTTTCTTTGAATATTCTCTAACACTTACTTTTCTTCGTTCGATTTGTCAATTAGACCCCATCCTTTATACACAACATCTTACCGAAATAACGCGTCAGAAGGCAATAAATATACAGGTCGTTACAACCGAACTGGAAATGGACCTTTTTCAACAGTCTTATACGGAATGCCGTCGAAATATAGGTCTCCAAACCATTTGCCTGAGATTTGACAATACTTCTCAATAATGTCATCTGGCTTGATGCCTTAAAAAGTTTTAGATTTGTCAAGATTTAGCAATTTCTTCCCAAAGGAATTAGTGACTTTGAATATTCCTCCAGCCACATCAGTGGCTTTAATTTTATATTTATACTCGTAGACATTTTTCTTATCCTTTCCCGTTGAATATTAACAATAAAGATCATTCTTTTTTTCATAAATAAAACCTTTTCCAGCCAGTCTAAAATTTCTGTCTCCAAACATAATGCCACCCATCTCTATATATGGCAGTTTAATCACATACTACGTTTTTGTTTTGTATATCTTGACAGTAAAAAAACTGGTCACTTTTGAAGTGGCCGTATTTAGTCCCAAATCCACATGCGTATCAAAGCTACCGTATGATTCAAACTATGGAGTTTTTATGAAGAGCGTTGAAGTTGGTGGATGATGGAATGTCTGCTAAAAATAGATAGGAATTCCCCCAATTAATCCTTGTAAAGTTTCTCCAATAATAGGATTAAAGGGCTTTTCGATGTTCGGTTTGCATGAAGATATAAACATAAAGGCCATTGTGACATATTTCACTTGTTCTACAAGGTTGTTGGCATTAATAGCTTCGTTCATAAAAACTGGAAAGAATCCCATCATATTCGCAAGGGTATCCAGCATTGATTTCTTATCGAATATTTCAACTGGAAGCGACATATTCATAATGGATTTTCCCTTGGTCAAATTGGATGCAATTTGTTTGAGTACCATTTTCAAGACTCCTTTTTGAACTCTAATGACTTCCTCATCACAGAATATCAAATCATTGTTGATTATTTTCCAGCGGCCTCCCTGCAACAGAAAATCTTTAATTTGATTGCTCTAGGTACACTTTTAAGGATGACTCTATTCCCCAAAATGATGTTTTAAATAATAAGACTCATATTTTTTATTCTTTATGATCTGGATTATCTTATCGTTGCGGATATCACTATGGGTGTCTTCAATAGCTTTGATTATTTGGTCTACTGATAAATTATGAGATTATTCCTATTCAGGTTTTTTTAGTGATGAGGAGGAAAGAACACCACTAACATTTTCAATTTAGCTGTTTAGCTATATCTCACTAACTGCAGAATTTTTACGTCGCCTTTGATTTTTACAGACACAGTAATTGAAGACAAACAATTTGAGGTCTACGCTTGAGAGAGATTTTTATTGACAGTATTTGGAAAGAGAACAAATATCACTCATAAAATTAAGGTTTATCTCCCGATTATTACTCAGATATTCATAACCCTTATAGTCCATTTTGCTTAAAATGATCATAAAGACCATTGCATTATTGTCTTACACCGTCGAAAATTGAACAACTTGGCTGAAATCCATTCTTACTGTTCCTTTAGTTTATCCATTGGCCTCATCTTGAATATTATTGATTATAAGATAGTGTTTACTATTCTAAGACATTTTGAGGGGCTATTTTATCGAAAGCAAAGAAGACTCTTATTGTTTAATTAGACATTGACATGTTTGAATGTAGGATATTGTAATATACGCCTCCCTTGGATAAGAAAGCAAGCCATATTTTTTTAATTTTAAGTATGCTAAAAAAGTGTTATTTCTTATCCTATTAACAATCTTGAAAGTATCTACTTGCAGATTCCAAGCATGAAATTGTATATAGGCCTCGATTAAATTTTCAATTCCGCAATTTTAAATCACCATGCATACCTTCAGTGTATTTATCAGCGGGTTCTGCATAATCTTCCCCTTAGTTATGTTCTTGAGCAACTAGTAACCAGAATCATCGCTAAACTAGAATCCATTTATTTTATTTTGCAGATTTGACAGGTATTGCCTTTATTACTCCTCGAAATATTGCTCTTCATTAAATTCGCTCTCGAAAATAGCTTATTATTTTTCAAATTAGAGATCTTAAGCAACAGTTTTAATCCTTTAGTCTTTGCTGCTGCCTAAATCTATAGCCTTAGTTTTCAGAGCCCGCTTTTAACCAATGAGATTGATAAGACAGGCATGGATTCGACTGCAAGTTTTTTAATCTTAGAAACCAATCTGATACTTCCTTCTCTCGAAGACAATTCCAAAAACGTATTTTCTCTTTTGTTGTTTATATAATTTTGATACCCATAACTTTTAAATCGTAAATTCTCTCCACAATGTTTTTTTTTCTTTATTTCTAAAGATAACTAAACTATTAGTATCACAAGTTAATTCATAGACATCCCAACTAGCAAAGTATTCTTACTTTTTAACCCAAGCTTTTTGGGCAGTAAAGAGGGTAACGATTTCCTTACCGCAGAGACAACGAACTATGCTATTGAAAAGTGTGATCATTGTGTCAGTGGGCATTTCCTTTAGTGATAGTTTTTCAAATTATGGAAGCTCATTGAAAAGTTAAGAAGTGATGTTATTTCCACTGATAGCTGCCTAAAGATATCTTAACTTTATCTCCATTTTGGGAGGCATATTCTTCTCTGCTAGCAAAAGCCTGAAATCTTCTCGGCAAGTCTACCATTATCTTTTGTTTTACATCTTTTTATTATAAAATTGGATGAAATCTACTTAATTGATAATATGCAGAACCATGAGAACTATCAATGAATCGATTTTGATATTGTAATACTTGTCATATTTGACCAAAATTTAATACAAATTTGGACAGCATAGTTCGAAATGTGTAGTGATTATAGAAGAAGAGGGTGTTAAATAGCGATTGACCATCATTTGAAGAGGGCGTCTCCTTTACCCTGGTTTTTCTTTTTGATATCCTTGATCTCCATGAGCACCACAGTCTTGGCACGGCCTACCAATATCACTCTACGTCTCTTGCATTTGGAGCACTCCAATCTAAGTGCAATTTTTTTGGTGGTCTTGGCTTTCTTTCTGAAGATGGGTTTGGTCTGTCCTCCGTATCCAGACTGTTTCCTGTCATAACGCCTCCTACCTTGTGCAGCCTTGCTTTCTTTTCCTTTCTTGTACTGCGTAATCTTGTGCACGGTATGGGTTCTGCACTTAGAGCAGTAGGTCTTCCTGGTCTTAGGAATTACCACCATATTAAATATTAAATATTAGATTAATTATATTAATTTTATGCATTTATTTTTGCAATGACACCTTCACCCATCAAATACAAATGCTAGTATTGAATATTTGCCTCGCAAGAAGAGAACTCTTTGCTTGGGTTTAATAACATGTATTGGCTTATTGATGCTGTGGAAATCAATATTTTTGAAGAATTTGCTGGATATCTTCCTATACTCTTCTTCTACGGTAATCGTCCTCGGCAGCTCTTCTGGAAATTGACAATTCTGCCTAAACTCGGGATCTTCTAAGCGCTGATTATACAGCAACTTAAGCCTATACCCTTGATCTTCGAAGAGCTGACTCAGTGGCGACCTATGCCTCTATTCTTGATCTCCTTAATGCACTTTCAGTAGCGGTTCTTGATATTGCCAGTTCAGCTTATAACCTTGATCTTCTGAGCGATGTTTAAGCTGCAATCTCAGCCTATATTCTGGATCTTCTCAGTGCATTTTCAGTTGCTGCTCTTGAAGCAGCAATCTCTGCAGCGACTCTTGATCTCCTTAAAGCAGTTTAAGTGGCAATATCTGCTTCCAATCTCGATCTTCTAAGTCTTGATGCTGTAATTTCAGCGTCTACAGCAGTGCTCCTAAGAAGGGGGTCGTAGTAGGGATAATAACTGAATGATATAAAATTAACCTGAGGGGGTAGGGATAGTAGTAGGGGTAGTACGACATATCTGATAAATAAAATTATATTGGGGCTTCTATTTATTAAAAGATTAATACGCATTTCGATTTATTATCAGTATAATTAAAACTATAAAATTGATGGTGCTATGCATTGCAAAATTAAAAAATTAAATCAAGTTAATTTATGTTTGATGTCTATACTATTCGTTATGTATCACTTCTACATGATTGATAAAATCATCGCGCCCTTTACTCCAACATCTGGACCTAGTTTAGGAGCAACAATGAACTGCTCGATTCGATCTTTACTTAGAAGAGGATGCTCTACATAGCCACTCAAAAGTCTTATAAAATCTCTTTGGATGAGAGAATAAAGTATTTTTCGGTTCATTATACCTCCTCCAATCACAATCACTTCTGGAGAAAGGAGAAGTGTAATGTTAAGACACAGCTGAGCGAGATAGTAGGCAACCAACTACCAAACTTTAGAGTTGTCGGGGATGTCAGCTAGAGCTGTAAAATTAACATTTAATCTTTCAGCTATCGATTTATTGCAGACCATGCCTTCAAGACAGGTCTGGTTTTTGTGAAAAGGACAAACTCCTTTAAAACCTTAGTACTCTTCTGGGGAACGCTCCACTCTATATAAAGAATAAAATACATAATATGACCTCCTTAAGGGTGTGTCAATCCATGAACCGTCTTTCCTTGAGCAATGACTCCGACTCCAACTCCAGTTCCAACAGTAATGTAAGCTAAAGATTCTTTTACATGATGGTTGCCTAATTTGAACTCAGCAAAGGCTGCGGCATTGACATCTGTATCAATTCCTGTTTCCACTTAATGGAATGGTTATTTGACTCTATCTAATACTTTAACACCCCTCCACAGTTATTTTGGAGTAGTTGTAATGCTACCATATAATGGACTCGTCCTATCAAGGCATAGCGGTCCAAAAGAAGCCACTCCTATGAAATAATAGCTGCCAATGTCCTTCTTTTACCCTTCGCCTATGGATTAATTCTGATTGTTCTGTATAAATCCGATAATTTAGTTCAAAGACTCTTCAGGGTCATTGTAGGTGACTCCATTCTTTCTCTTAATAATTTTAAAATCAATGATTTCTCCCTTGTTATTGAGGATAGGCTCTGCGATGGCTACATTGTAGTTAGTCCCCCCGAGTTCTATACCCACAAATCTTTTTCCCTCCCATTTTTGTATTTATTTGTTTGTCTTGAGCTGATTGATGACATAATTAATGACGACAGGAATGGCGGCTCCCACCGAAAATATGATTCCATAATTCTTCATACAACTCAGTGTATCTATCAATATAATGTTGATTAATGAACTACCAGCCACAACTATTATATCTATATCAGCAAATTACGTACATTATCTTGAGAAATTATTTTTGTGAGATTAGGGAAAATTTAACTCACTTAATCTGTTTATTAACTACATTCATAATATATATATGATAAAAATCGCAGCCAATTGCCGAGGATTGACTTTGGGTTTGAAGTGCAGATATACGCCCGTCTCCAATTATTAGATACAAAATAAGGTTAACCCCATTATTGCCGTCACTATCGGATCTGATCAGGCTAAATTGTTTGATCTTCACTTTAGAGTACATCATCTACAACTTAGCTTTTTGAAAACACTGTACCTCGAACCTCTGAAAACTTTAAAAGACTGCTACTAGGCACTGCCAATTACAAGGGAAGAGCCCTTTCACTTATTGGAAATCATTTTCATCACCTCATCGCCAGAAATTATGTGGAGTTAGGCCATTTTAGTGAGGGAAACTGTTCTATTTTTGGTCCTACTTTCAGAGACGAGTCGTTTGAGCTTCCTCACGATCGTGCAGGGTTGCTCAGTTGTGTGAGCGAATAAAATACCAACAACAGTCGATTTTTAATTACATTTGCACCAACCCCCTTCCTCGACCTGAGAAACGTTGTGTTTGGATAAATCACGGCTGAGACCATTCACCATCTAAGAACTCTCGAAAAATTACCAGGAAAAATTCAAGATTATAAAATTTTGGGCAGCCAATTGATAGAAGTGAAGGAATAATCTCACGAACATGAACACGGACATCATTGACGCGATAATACATATAAATCCAATAACATAAAATGACTAAATTGATATTATATTCTGAAAGACAGGGTCGCCTAACTTCTTATACTAAATTTTCTTCCAATGAATCAAATTAGATTGATTGCTAAATACATAGGTTATCACTTTTTGGAGGACAAGGTTGCTAAAAAAAAGAGCAAGAGCGTTGCGAAGGTCATCAAGATGAATAGATAGAATGATCCTTTGTTTTAAGCGCCCACACATTTGCCAATCCATGGGCAATGATGATCATAACCCTTTATGCATATATCGCAGAATTCACAATGCTTTGTTCCTCTTTCGCGCAGAATGCAGCAGATATGGCAAAAATAGGGGTCATTTCGATGATTATTAGCTGTTACCGAATCTTCCTACAGTTACTTAAGAACAATTCCAGGATTGGATAGGCCAATTAGGATGTATGCATTTAAAAACAGCGCAATTGCTAGCCCGAGAATTATTTTCCAATGAAACTCAATTAATGAGTATATTTTGAGATACATAACGATTAATAAAGTACCTATCAACAGGAATGCTGGTATCAACACAAAGTCTTTTTAATCTAAAACTTACAATGAGGACCCAGCATACAAGAAGGATTACCATTATTAAAGCAAAGGACAATCATCTTCCCATACCGAGCGTGCTCTTAATGTTCTTCACGGTTATCTACAATCACTTATTGATACTCCATCTCTTTTGTAATTGATTTATAATGGTATAATTGATCAAAAATGTTTGATATTTTTAATTATTAAAAGATGTCATCATCAGTTCAGAATATTTTAAAGTCTTTTCGCAATCTAGATGGACAGTTCAACATAGGACTCATTAAGATTGTCGATTCTTAAAGCATGCTCAATGTTTAATTTCGCTGAACTGTATTATTACTGGATGAACTGAGATACAGCCAAATTATAGTAGGCTTCATCATAGCCCGGGTCCAATCTAATTGCTTTATCATAGTTCATCGCAGCCTTCTCAGGTATTCCTAATGAAAAATAAGCATCTCCAAGGTTTTTGTAAAAATAATGCTTCCTTCTAAATCTTAAACATTTTTATAGAACCACAATAGACTCAGAGTAACGACCAAGCATATTCAAAGCTGCTGCTTTGTTGTTGTGAAGATGAAGGGTAAGCTCAAATTCATCTGATTTGTCTTCAATCAATACTAATATAGATTAGCAAATTTAGAGACACTCCTTGGCATTACCATTTTAAAGATAAAGATAAGAGAGGTACTAGGCCGCAGAGAGGTTATTGGGAGAGTAACGTAGCGAAGCCCGGAGTAGTTCCATAGCCCGCCCACTCTCAGATTTCAGGGCCTAACAAAAGAGAAGAAGAGAGTTTTTTTACTTGAGCTAGAGAACAATTGTATCATCTTCATTATAAGACACAGGCTAACTTTTGACTAAGGGTAGAATAGGAGTGGTCTCTTATTTTTAAGCCTCATGAACTACAGGTAAATGCCCAGGGGCTTATAAGTTGGCAAATTGAAGATTAATGGCAAATGCGCCTTGATTGTGAGCTTTATCCATTTTTCTCTTGTTTTTGAAGATGGGAGATTGAATTTAATCACTGAATTATCGTATTCCCATGGGTATTTTTACAATCATATTGGTCATAACAGCGTCTGTATCAGGTTTGGGCACAGTTGGAGGTAGTGGCGGAAGGATATTGTTAATCAATTCAGGAATATGCATACCTTTGGCTTGTAGTGTGTCGAAAATACTGTTTTATGATGCTTTTCTAGAAGAAGAATCCGATTTTTACATTTAAGATACACCTAAATTTGAATTGTCCTCTCTCAATCGACTGCCAGTGCCCTTGTCATAACGTTCCCGATTAAGCAATTTATGATTTCTAATTGATTAAAAAGGTCTAACTGGCTTCAATCCTCCGCCTCCTTCCCTTTATGTTTTGGAACTGTTAGTCGAGTTAAAGTTAAATGTTTGATCGACCTTTTCAGATTTGTCGGAAGACTAAGTAGTTGTTTTATTAAGCGCTTATTTTTGCTCCTCATTGTACTTTTTGGGCGCCATCGATTCCAGTAATTTTCTTTTGCGTTCCTATATTTATCGAGCTCCTTCATCACTACTTCTGAATTTGATATCTATCATGCCATCATCGATTGATGCTTTTCGTTTTTTTAGTCTAGCCAACTTTTACTCGTTTGTCTATGGCTTTTCTTAGCCTTTTTCCGGAATTCTTTCAGTCTTAAGACTTGAATTTTCAGCTGTAGGGCTTTTAAATAGTGATCCTTATCTGGTATGATGAGGTTCTTTTTCCCTTTCTCCCTCTAATAATAATTTACGATCGATCGCGTCACGAATCACATCGACTTTTGGAGTAGGCTCCCTTTGTTTTAATTCCTCTTTGTCCCCAATGCGCCGTCGCATTAAACTTGAAGGCTCGACTGCTTCTTCCAGTTTGGTCAGTATATTTTTTGGTCTTTCGGACTTTCTGCTCGAATACAGATTGGCTGTCTCTTTGGAGACGGAGTTATCTCTCTTTTCCCTTTCCCTTTGAATGGACAGGTATATCTCGTTCAGCTTGGACTTGCTGGTGATTTGCGGGGCCGTTTCTCCCTCCTTGACCTCTGGCAGCGCCTCTATTTCCTGGGCTAATCGACTCGTGGCCTCCACCAGATCCCAGGTCCATTGCACCTCTCTAAAATAGAGTTCTAGCTCCTCCTTCTTTATACTTTCAGGAGTGCTATTTTTGGCAAAGTCATTAATGGCCTTCAGCTCCGGCGCAGTAAACTTGCGGTACTCCTTGTTCTTAAGCTTATTGTAGATGGAAAGCAGCCCCCGGTTGTGCAATATCGGAAAGGACAGTCGTTCGGTGATGGCATTTTAGGCAGCATCGATCCATAAATTTATGGTATGGCGAAGTGACTTTAGATAGTCAAGAGTCGCCTCGTTAAAGGAACGACTCTTATATTTGCTGTCTTGGGGGAGAGCAAAGGTTTTAAGTAGCGTTTCGATGTCAGGCTCGAGCAGTAACTGAGTGTTAGTCAGATGGAAATGATACTTCTTGATGCAGTAGTCGCACCCTGCAGACTCGCGGTGGTGACAGTGTTCTGTGACGCAAAATTTTGATATTTTTTATCCGTGCTCACAGCGGTTCATTATTATATACAATTGATACAACGGATCCTATACTCTATTTACAGCGCTCACAACATGGAACTGAATCACGAGCATTAAATGGCGACTAGTCATGTAAATGATTATTGTTTCACATGACTGAAATTTGCATTTGAATTTTTATTATTGCGTTGAGTATCTGTGAATATTATTGGAGTATTTAAGAGTAAAATTTATAAGTCTTAATGTCCTCTCTGGACTTGTTATTTTGGTTGTAAATCTTATATATGAGTTTATATTGAATCAATGATGGCGCTTGACAAGCCGAACGCCAGCGTGATAGCAACCAGAGTCTCTTCTTCACCTTCTGAGGTGATAAACAGATTCTCCGCGGCTCAATATCAGACTGAAAATGACAATAGTAGTGTGAAAGTCTTTTGTGGCCTGCATTCCTATTCCTCCCTCTTTTCTCTAAGACGATCCAAAACTAATGTATGCCTTGCTCGATATATAGACTATAATCGATTAAAAAATATAAACTATTCTAATAGATTTGAATAGAACTGATAAATATCATGGAGTCTTTTGTAGGGCCCAAACCTCGGGAAACAAGTAGACTGTAATGAACAGTATCAGTAAAAGCCCCATTGCTAGCACTAGACCAGGAATCACATATTTTGATTTGTTAAATCGAATTTTGTTTTAAATCCCATACGTGCATAGGATGGCAAGGATAAAACCCGCCAACACCTTCACGAATAAATTTTATGTAAAGAAATTGCAGAATCTCAGTAACGGGAGATGCAATAGGTACCACGAGTAACTGATTTTCCCGATAAATATGGCTACCCTGTTTCCTAATATCAAATCATTGAAAATACCCTTTTCACAATGGATAAAGACTGCTGTGCTCAATATCGCTAATAAATTCCAATAAACCCATCTATCTATAAAATCCTGTTTTGCTATGGAATAGATTATTAAAATTGCTGCAATAGATGATATGATTCCCTTGATACTTTTTGCCCTTTCCCATAAGGTTTCCGGTCTTCCATGTGCCTATATGTTATTTGGTTTACATTCTCTGTTAGCATCGCTTACTATGAATTTTACTGTTTTTGAATCTTCTTTTATTAGTAATATGCCACAAAGCATCCAACCAACATTTACCAAAATGGAAGAAAATAAAAACTGATATAGAACTCCTTCCAATTATTGTCCAAGTATAGTTAAAATAAAATAAAGGTGGCAATTCCAATCGTAATTAATCCTTTCCTCATAGATAACTTCCAAAGTTTAGTCACAAAGAGTGGCCAAAAGAGATAAAACTGTTCCTCTATTCCGAGAGTCCAGAGTACTTGGACATAACTCCCTGTATTATCGCCAATATATTGCTTGTACATCATATGAAGATTAATTACCATCAAACTTGCTGCTATAAATGATCTTGATGCTTCCTTGAGCTGTTCCGAATTAGAACATTGACAAAGGAGAATAAAGGAATAAATGAGCATCACAATTAAGGCAGGAAATATCCTTCTTATTCTTCTGCTGTAGAACTTAGAGTAGGAAAATGATTGTTACTTTCTAAGCTCTTTGAAAATAATTTTTGAAATTAAATACCCCGATATCACAAAGAAAATGTCAACTCCTATAAATCCTCCACGAAAAATGCCAGTCCAAGCATGATGACCGACAACTGCGATAACTGATATCGTTCTGAGTCCATCGATATCTGCTCGATATCCGATTGAGGATTGAGGAATGCTTATATTAACTTCTTATTTTTTTTTCTTAATTGGACTCTATATATGAATGCTAAAAACGTCGAAAATGGTCTAAGGCTATACTTGTTCAACCCTTGCATTTTAAATGGATTCTTGATCTGGTGACTCGTCCATTTAATTCTTATTAATCATGATAATTAGATATATTTATACTTTGAATTAAACAAAAGGTTAACCCAAAATCATCAAATGGATGTAAATTTTAAAAAATAATAAACCTTTTTTGCAAAATACAAATTATGATTTTAGATTAGCAATGGAGTATTTTTTAAATACAAATTACTTAATAAATGAAAACTTAAAAGAATTATCTTTGCGATAGCCAAATCAAAATTCCTGATGATAAATGTGATTAAATAAAAAAAATACTATTTAAATTGATTCGACATGCAAGAGCTTAAATGATATTAAAGAAATCACCTTTGAAGACTATTAGTTTGAGCGATTCAAAAGGAATATCTAATTAAAATCAATCATTTAAGTCAATCATTACTAGAGAACGCAGAAGATATCACTCACTCACTATTTTAGTTGATACGTTTGGGATTGCAAAGGGATAAGTAAAGAATTCCTCGTATGTTGTGAAATACTAACTTAGTGAACCTAAATTTATCAGAAGAAATATGAATGAGGGCCTTAAATACTGCTTGGAACTCATTCGCAAAAAAAGTGAAGGAAATTAGAAGAAAGATTATGGAGTGGATTTCCGAGGAGATAAAAATAGTTATAATAATTGTGCATTAGACTCCAAGATTTATCGGATTTTTTTGTCAAAACAATGCCACGGTTCGATAGATTTCTTAAATTTTTTGAATTCTTATATTGATCCCGATTATAATTAAGAATGATAAAATAGAAGAACAAGATCGAAAGATATAAGTCTTTGCTCGAGGATCTAACCAACTAAAATTTCACAATAAATTTAATGATTGGGAATACATTATTTGGGGAGGAATGAAGGCCGAAAGCTGAACAATTGCGTATTTTCTAAATATTAAAGCCTCTATAACTTAGAACAACAAAAATTGAACAAGTCAGATGAATGATGATATATTAATAAAATATTGCAATAAATTGAAGCTAGATGATGTAGTAGACCCCATATCTTGCTGGTTTTCATCTATTGCTGAGGGAATTATTTTTAATAAGTAAGATATCTTCAGTAATTGGTTGGCAGTTCAAACAGACAATGGTGATATTATTTCACTAAATATCAGCATTCTAACTGGTTTACAAACAACTGGATGATTAAGAGATGAATATGATTCTAATCGAATAAATTTAAAAAACAACTCATTTTATTATTCCTTCCACGAAAAAAATATAACTTATTTTCGATTGTTTTAGCCAAATCATTTGCGGATTAATGATTGACTTAAAAATTAAAGGAATATTGGTTAATTTTAATGTGTATTATTTATTTGGAATTGGGTGAGATTCATTATAATACCTTAAATCATTCGATAGAAGGAATGAAAATAAAAACTCGAGACTTTAAAATATAAAAAAAGCAACTGATTCTTAGAAATTAATCAGTTTTTCAAAAAAAATAGTTCGATGGCAGTGAGGTTCTAATCTTTAAAAAACTAGAGGCATCTCATCTCAGAATTTTATCAAACAATTGGAATTTTAGAAACGGAAGCGCATAAAAAGAACGTAAATTGAAAAAATGTAAGAGCGAATTCAAAAATCAAGCAAAGTAATCGTTAAATTCTTCAATTACTAAAAAGTTAAATAAGATATAGATTATAACAAACAAAGAAAATAACTAAATTTCCTTCTAAACATAAAAAAATAAAATAGATGAATTATAAAATGAGCGGATCAGACGAAATGAAATTTTATCTGGCTTTCTTGGTGAATTTGTTCGCATTTTATAATCAAAATCTTATCTGTTTCAATCTCAAATTAATACCTATATTATTGAAAAAAGTTACTTTGTTTAAGTATTTGAATATTTACTCAACTACCTGTCAACTAAGGATTCTAGTTCTTGCAACAAATTATATCGCAAAGTCAACGAACTACGGTTCCTTTATCACAAGTTAAAACAATTTTGCGAAAATAACAAAAAAGGATAAATACGAGAAGAGTTGAAAATTATCAACTCAACAGTGAATGTTTTTTATGATCATGAGTCATGCCTCAACAAGTCTTTTGAAGAAAAGAAAAAGATTGCCGACTATATTTAGATTAACAAAACTTTAGAATAGAGAATCAAGGAGCTGATTAAGTAAAGAAGCTATTTATCAAAGTGCATCACATAAAAAGACATAATTTTGAAAGACAAACTCAATATTATCGAAGACCAATCTGAATCAATTCGTCATCTTGAAGTATAAATCACCAATATAACTTATTAACTTCGTCACAGCCAGTAAATTGTGAAAATGCACTAAACCAAAGCCTAATAAATATATGAGTATGTGAGTAAAACAAGTTAGATGATGAAAATTGTCAGTGTCTAATATAAAACCATAGAATAAGATATATATTAGTATGCTGTATATCTTCAATCCAACGAACTTGCATCCAAATTAAATTACGAGACTCATCCTTTCAATCAATTTGAGAATGACCTTATCAATTAAATGAAAATTATTAGTAGGTAGATTGGGGAAAAGAAAAATCAACATCTTGAGAATAAATTTGAGGAAGTCAAATAATTTTTGCTAAAATCTTTTAAGATGTTTCAAAATAAGGTATGAGTATTCTTATTCAGGACTAGGAATCTAATAAGATTTGTAATTTTAGAGCAAAGTGCATTCGTTAATTTGTTTCAAAAATGAAAAAATGGTTGTGGAATTGGGAGTTCAAGCAGGAATACCTAATAAATCTTAGAAAATAGTTTGCTTTGGATACTGTAAAGCTAGGCAATTCTATATAATAGCTGATCAATACTAAATCTTGTCCAAGCTGTTCAGATCAAATATCAAGAATAGCTAACTAAATTAAAAAAGTTCACTTAAATATTGACAGGAACTACAAAATAGGAAATTCATTTTATTGATCA